>Ga0172368_10006280_pt1 | contig 12859 bp, 13 predicted proteins | sample Lak11m_FD_114540 | JGI IMG/M metagenome (GOLD analysis project Ga0172368, IMG submission 114540) | Freshwater microbial communities from Kabuno Bay, South-Kivu, Congo - kab_022012_11m | ecosystem: Environmental > Aquatic > Freshwater > Lake | place: Democratic Republic of the Congo: South-Kivu...
CTGGAAGCCACCACGCCCTACAACCTGGAAATTCAGAACTTCATTGCCAACCGGCTGTGGGCACTGGGCCTGCAGGATGAAGCCACCGAGGTGTATGAACGGGCCTACAAGCAGGCGCTGGCCCACATCCCCAAAGGCTTCAAAGGCCAGATTACCTGGGGTGAGGTGGACAACCGGCCTTTCCTGCGCCTGGCGCACGGCACCCTGCTGGGCTTGATGCGCCGGCGGGACAAAGCCAAAGGAGGCGAAGCTGCCATGGCGCTGGCCAAGCAGATGCTGGCCTGGTGCCCCATGGACAACATCGGCGTGCGTTTTTTGTTGGGTGATATTGTAGTGTTACCTGTCAATGAGACACGGTTAAAAGAGAATTTTCTGCTTGCTGCCTGAATGATTTGGGTGGCAGCTTCCCAAGAGCCCGATGTGGGCGTTCTTCGTTATAAGACTGAATCCATGCCTCGGTGATTTCCCGAGCCTGCTCCAGATCGTCAAAGAGATAGGCATTCAAGACTTCATGCCTGTAGGTTCGGTTAAATCGTTCAATGAACGCATTCTGCTGAGGTTTACCAGGCTGAATGTATTTGAGTTCTATCCCCTTGCTTTCGCACCAGTCAGTAAAGACGGCAGACCTTAGTTCCGGGCCATTATCTAGCCGAATCGCTTCGGGCAGCCCTTGTATCTCTTCCAGTTGCTCCAAGACGCGAATGACTCGGGCTGATGGCAGGCTGAAGTCGATCTCGATGGTTAAGGCTTCCCGGTTGGATTCATCAATAACGTTGAGCGTTCTGAAGGTTTTGCCTCGATACAAAGTGTCATGCATAAAGTCGAGCGACCAGATATGGTTAGGCCTTGTAGGAGCCACCAGCGGTTGCTTTGCCCTTCTGGCCATCCGTTTCTTGGTGCGGCGAGGTATGTTTAGTTTCATATCGGTGTAGACACGCCATACCCGCTTGCGGTTCCAGACATATCCTTGGTTCCGAAGCCGATCGAAACAGAGGCTAAAGCCCCAACGGGCATGCTTGGCAACAATAGTGTTGAGCGCATCGATGACGGGGGCATCTTTAATGGCCTTGTCGGCCGGTTTCCGGTAATAGGAAGCCCGAGAGAGTGCCACACAGGAACAGGCCTGTTTGACCGTCAGCTGTTCTTCTTGAACCAGGTACTCTACTGCCGCCCGTTTCTTGACGGGCGTCAGAGCTTTTTTGCCAGGAGCCCTCGCATGCCTTTGTTCTCAAGGGTGAGATCAGCCACGATAGTCTTAAACTCGGCCAGCTGCTGCTCAAGCTCTTTGATCCGTTTAAGTTCGGACGCTTCAAGACCGCCATATTTAGATCGCCACTTATAAAAGGTGGCGGCACTAATGCCGTGGTTACGCAGAACTTCTGCAATAGGTATACCACTATCAGCTTCCTTGAGAATAGCCACGATCTGGCTCTCACTAAACTTTGACTTACGCATTGAAACCTCCTGTTGATCATCTTGCCATTACCAACAGAAAATTCCACTAATTCGTGTCTAGCTTTGGGGTAACACTACAGCTGAGTTATGACGTTGGCGTGCAAAGATGGGTTAATAAAACGAATCATCACCCACCAACACCCGCCGAAGATGCTGTAAATCAAAGCGAATGCACGGCACAATGCGCAGAAAGCCAGATTGACGATCACTGTGCACAGCAAACAAACACTGGCGCCACATCCACAAGCCGAACAAAGATCAGCTTTTTCTCAACCTTGCTCGCATTACGTGCCACAAAAACACAGGCGCCGAAATAAACATTCGCTTCCACAAGCGCCTAGGCTCCTGAATCAAGCGCGGCAGCCACTCCAGCCCCAACCGCTGAAATATTGGATGAGATCGTTTAACTCGCCCAGTATAAAAATCAAAAACTGCACCAATGGCTGCTGCAAAACGAACATCTAATCTGTGAATATTCTGGTGAATCCACTTCTCCTGTTTGGGCGCCGTCATTCCAATCCAGAGAATATCTGGCCGCCCCTGATTAATTGCTGCAATCATTGCTTTTAGCTCGGCTTCATCGTAGTTTTGCTTGAATGGAGGGGAGTAGCTCCCCGCGAAATGGATTTGTGGATAATCCTGTGCCATCTTCACCCGTATGTCATCTAAACAGGCAGGAGTGGATCCAAGAAAGAAAACACTAAATCCGCCAAGCTCATTCGCTTTGGAATTCAACGCAGAGAAAATGTCACTGCCCGTAATGCGCTGGCGAATACCTCCGCCAAGTAAATGGGAGGCTAGTACGATGCCACTGCCATCCGGAACCAACCAGTCAGCGTCGAGTAGCGCTTCGAAGAATTCACTCTCATCCAGTGCGGTCACATAGGAATGGGGATTAATGCAAGCTAGCCAGTTCGGTGAATCTTGATTAGTGATATGCGTCACTATGGTGTCAGCAAGCTGTTTAAGCGACCCGGAATAAACCCTGTAGCCCAATATATTCTGGTAAGTCATTTCACGCTCTGATCAACAATCTACAAGATAAGCTTCTCTTAAACTCGATAACACCACAACTCCCAAGCCGGCAAAAATAATAATTCATTCAGTGAAGCATACCTCCAGGCGCCAAATTGAGAGTTGTAAAAGAAAAACGCGAACAACAATCCCAGCGAGGGAAATATCAGTTTGGCCAGCCTTCGATGTATTGAAAAAAAGATGGGTAATACCAACCCGAGAAGAAAATACATATAGAAATAGAAACGGGTCGCGATCTCAGTTGCTCCCTCAAGCAAGTTTGAAACCAATACAATTACACCGAGAATAATAGCAGTCGTGTTAATTCGCCAGCCGTGATTAAACAATGACATGCTTCCCATCCGACATGGAGAAGCCTTCAAATTCGTGATCGATAACGTGATCATGGCAACGGCAAAAAAGATAGCTACATGACTTAGATGCTCCAGTTCGGCACCGCCCTCTGCCGCTACTCTACTGAAAACGAAACCAAGCACCGGCATGTCAGCAAACAATGAAGCAGTACTATTACTCAAGAAATAAAGAATTGGCAGCACGCTAAAATATGAAAACACACCAATGCCAGAGGAGGCTCTATCGGGCTTTTTCATCATAGCAAGCAGCAAAAAGAGAATTGCAGAATAATGCACAAGAATCGCCACGATGAGCATCCACCAATATCGTCTACCCAACAATAGACTTTCTGAAAAAAACAGGATAACCAGAGAGGCCGCGATAAATTGCCTCATTAAATGGGCGGACAAACTAAACAAAGGAGCAAAGAACATCAACGCAACTGCAATGCACACAACCACCCTGACGCTCAACCTCAAGCTAAGGCTTGCACGTATTACAGCAAACATGAAAATCAGATAACCAACCACCGTGGATGCAAATACAAAAAAGCGCTCACTTGCGAACGGAAGATTTGCAATAGTGTGGAGATATATATAGTAGGCTGGTTCTCGACTGAATATTGCCAGAAAAGCAGGCAGAGAAAATTCTTGAGCGCTAGCGTACCACTCCAAATATTTGACCAAGTCGCCATCGGGAAATTTAGTAACATTTACCAAACCAAGATAGCAGGAGCCGAAGAAAGCTATCATGTAAATGAATCCCGGAGACTTCACCCTCTCTATCAGACTGACTACCACTAGAAACGAAAAAGTCAGAAATGGTTGAACAAAAAATAGCAACAAGAAAAACAGAAAAACGCCACTTAAAATCAGCGAACGTACCAATGGGCCATTATTCTCAAGGGTATTTGAATGCATAAAGCGTTGCACAAATTGGCTCATGCCATTACGCACTGGACCAATTTTTGAAAGCGTAGCGAACAGCATCAATCATCAACATTGGCAAAGCAACTAAAAAGTCAAACATGCTCACTTTACTGGGTTTGTCCAAATATTGTTCAGCCAATTTTCGCGGATGCAAGAAGAAGGAAAGGTTTTGTTCTGCTGTTATCTCAGAAAGCCATGCTCTCGCTAACAATTTGCTGACCATTTTATTATCAAGATTATTTTCGGCAAACCACAATCTAGTTTGAGTGTAGCACTTTCTAATTGGCCAGTTTTTTTGTGTTAGCGCTTTGGTGGTTGCCGAATCGTCATGTTTCCTGAAAAAAACAAGTGGCTCGGGTAGATGTGCAACTCTTTTGTACTTGAGCGCCGTCAAGAGAAATAACAATAAATCCGGCCCTGCGCCATGATATGAAAAACCATGTAATTGTCGTGACGGCAGCTCCTTTACAAAATTATCCCTTAAATCTTTCAGCCTGAACAAGGCAGCGCCTGGCGATACCAAAGCACCGAAACCCATCAACACTTCTTTGATGTATTCTCCAGCGTCAATAAATACAGCATCTGTATTAACCGTCCTTCTCCGTTGAAAATGAATTGGTGCATTTTCCGGATCAGAACCTATCCTTACAGAGGAATATACGAATGAGATATCGTCTCTTAGCAAAGGGAGGGTTTTTTCAACAAAATCTCTTGACAGCAAATCATCAGAAAAGAGTATCTTGCCATACGTTCCCCTTGCAAGATCTATGCACTTCTTCCAGTTCTCCACAGGTCCGATATTCGTTTCATTCTTAAATACTCGAAGGCGCGAATCTTTTTCTGAAAGCGCTTTACATATCTTCCAAGTACCATCCGTACTATCGTTATCTACCACGACGACTTCAATATTCTGATAGCTCTGTTCTAGTGCTGATTGAATGCAGTCACCGATCATGTCAACCCTGTTGTAAACAGGAATAAGAATACTGACTTTTGAAAGAATATTACCCATTATTATTTTCTAGTATCGGTTAGCCGCATAGCATGAGCACTACGCGATCTCCATACGCATTTGCCGGTTGGCAGCATCATTCTGATTTTGGCAACGCCTCGAAGTAAGCAGAATCGCTACGAGTTGTTTGAGCAAGAAGTCGAATGTACTCAACGCCACTCATTTCAAGGAACCTGTCCACCTGCTCATCAAACGATACTCTATCAGTGGCCACAGAAACATTCTTAACGCCAGTATTATTGACAAACTTTTCTATCAAAAACGGGTTGATCAATATCGTCTTAAATCCCATAAAGAGCCTGTCCCAAAAGACATTCGATATCGTGGTCACGCCGAGAGCGATGTTGGCATGCTCATCAGCAGATTCCTTATGAGCCTCTGAAAGCGAGACATTAGTCAGCCTCAAAATATCGCGATAGTGAACCACGGCTTTCTCATATGGCTCAACGCCTCTCGTGTAATGGGGGAATATGATGAACTCAATATCCGGTCTCTTGACGGCATAATTGTAAAGGAGCGTCAGCATCTCCCTTTCCCGGATGATTCCTTCGTTTATGAGCTCATCCTCGAACATCCCATGGTCTGTACGGCAATAAAATCCCGTCGAGTATACGCCTATCCTGCGCTTTGATTCTGGTTTTTCACCAAAGACCGCGACTAGATAATCGAATGATCTTTCATAGACATATTCGTCCGCATGAAAATGATCGCTGAACATTTTCGCATATCCGCTAGATAGCTCGTTTGTATTATGCAGGCAATTCGTCACAATATGTATGGAATCGTCAATAAAATTCGCGTACTCATGATAGTGAGACATTATTTTTTTGTCGCTGGCTAGGATATGCACAAAAACCGCCGCGTCTTGAATATACGCATAACCGTGGAAATGAACTATACCTGCACCACTCTTCTGGACAGCCTTATAGTAGGTCATCGCGACAGTGATGACACCGATGATATATGCTCGATTACCACCCAACCTTCGATCAAGAAAAAGGACCAATAAGAAATACAACACGACCATCCTGAGAACATCTACGAATCCAATCTTCAAGGTGGAAATTGACCCGACCTCGCGGGGCATCTTCGCTACATCGTGGACGTGATAGGGTAGGCTTAGATGTATCTCCTGACGAGTGCCGCTATTTGAGCACCCAAACTGCACAAGTAGATATTTCATGACTCTGGCGAATTGAAGAACGTAACTGTCCCTTTTAATAACGATTCTCGACGAAACTATTTTCGCCTGAATAAAGTCGCGTAAAGTCGTAGTGTAACGAAAATCTACCCAATCGCTAGTTATGCTACTTATTGCCAGATCCTTTAGCTGCCTCATCCGTAAAAATACCCCGCTAACGGAAATAAAATCTCTCCATGGAGATTACTTATAATGTTGTAACGCATTGCCAATCACGGCCATCCCTTCCCGACGGTAATGTATCTTGGCTCGCAGTCAAATGCCAACGTGTCGGTTGTCTGAAAGCCAATTTGCGACTCCAGACACGCGGAAGAAGAGGACATACCGTTTCCTTGCTGGGCGCTCCATCCATTAAAAGTCCACTTGCCTGGCTCGACAGGTGTCCAGAATTCCGGATTTCTATGCTGATCGAGAATAAACTGCAAAGATCGCGGTGTCACCCCCAGCCATTTACAGAACTGATCGAGGAATTTTAGCGGTGCCTGTTCATGCCGCTTCACCAGTGCCAGTCCCTGCTCCCGAGTCAATCGTCCAAAGCGAATCTCTCTGGAAGCATGGTCGGTGACTCTTGAATAGCCATGCTTATACAGCTTCAGCTGGTCATGGATATCCATATAGTTAAAGCAATCAACGTAATCGTAGCAGTCGAAAGTTCGGTGGAACCCGGCGGTACGATAGTCGAATTCCCTGATCATCTGTTCGTGCTGCGTCTTGGGGTCCCAGCGGACATAATTTCCAAGGTAGATGCCGCGCACCCCAACCGCATCAAGGGTCGCGTCGTCTGGATAGCGATACTGCCAAATGTCGTCTTCAGTCAGCGTATCGAAGATGCTCAGAAGGTCATCCGCTTCTCTGCCCATGAGGTCATGATCTTTGCGATACCGTCGAGTCATTTCCACTTCATGCTCGTGGGAGAACATACCCACTTGCTCCACTCCCTGGTGCGCCCCCCATATGATTAGAGGGATCTTGTAGCGAACAGAGGTCTGAACGGGGAAAACCGTCTGACCGGCTAGGCAGGGCCAGTAGATGCTGCCGAATTCCCGAAGAGTAGTTCTGGTAATCGCTTTTACCGAGATGGGATTTACGTTCTGAATTAGGATGTCACAGTTGAACTGGATACGCAGATTGGCCAGATTACGGATTCCAAGTGGTGTGTTGAAGTATTTGTTGTAAGTCACCAACAACGGATTGAGACCCAGCCGTTCTTTCACCAAATGGACAATGTAATAACTGTCGTTTGCACCCGTCACCGGGACGATGCAGTCGTATGTTTTGCCGCTGGCCACCCGGTAAGGCGCGACCAGAGATTCCAGTTTCGCCCAGCGAGCCTCCCAGTCCAGCCGGTCTTTTTCTTCATGGATACGGCATCCCGAACAAATCCCCTCATCATCCAGAATGAGGCCTAAGGGATGGTTGGTTGTATACAAGCAACGCTTACAGGCCATCGGCTCTTCGGGTTGTTGGTGACTCGTGATTGAGCTCATCTAGCATTCCTCGCTGGCGTAATGGGCGGCCCGCAAAGGAACACCAACCAAATTTCGTTTGATCTGCTGAATCGCATGCTCCTTGTAGTTGAGAAAATTGCCCACTCCGGCAGCAACAACATTGTTCAGCGCCAAAACCCGCTGTATTTGCGCGGAGTCAGAAAATCCACCAAACAGGAGCAGTGGCTTATCTTCTAGCGGAAACAGTTTGGGGATCGCTTCGTCAAATGCGCCCGGCGTTCCCTCATGGCCCCAGTCGGTCAGCATTACTTCCGAAATCCACTCCAAATGCATCCGACTCAGCAACGCGTGATCCAGCAGGCACTCCTCACCGCTTCGATAATTCCTCCAGTAAAGGGCGCCGCCACGGATACCAACAGGCAGGTGTGCAATCAGAGCCTGGTTGCCCAGTTCACGTGACAGAAGCTCTAGCTCCTCCGGCAAATCCCATAGCATCGCATCGACAAGAATGCGATCTGCACCCAGATTAACTACCTGAACAGCGTCTGCTCTATTTCTCACACCGCCCGCATAAATAACGGGCGTAGACAAACCAAGGGCTGCGATGCGTTCCAGCAATTTGAAGTCTGGCCCGTGACCAGTTTTGCTTCTGTCGATACAAGAAATGAGGATTTCATCTGCACCCCAGCGATCCAGATTTTCTACGAGCACCTCCGGCTTACCCAAGGGTAAGTAGCGACGATAACCAAAGGACTGGACCGCCCAGCCCTGCCGAACAGTGACAACACCAATCAATCTTTTCTTAAGCACAAGTCAGCCCCTCCACCAAGTTTCTCAGCATGGCACGTCCCACGCTTTGGCTTTTTTCAGGATGGAACTGAAGGCCAACCACCTTGCCCCGACGGACACCTACCGTAAACGAACGATCCAGACGCGACACGCACACCTGATACTCCTCTGGTGCCCGGAATACATACGAGTGATTGAAATAAACAGATTGTCTATCGCTAGGCGCAAGCAGATCGTCCCCATTGGTTACCTCAATCGTATTCCAACCGATGTGCCACGGAACAGTGGTCAATGGAACCACCTCCCCTGGAATGAGCCCCAAGCCGGCCGTTACCCCATGCTCATGGGAAACATCGGACAAAAGCTGCATCCCGAGACACAAACCGATAATGGGTTGCCCTCCCCGTGCCCTTTCCTGAAGAAACCCCACCAGTTCGCAGGCACTCAGCGCCGACATTGCCGCCGGATAAGCCCCCACTCCTGGGAGCACTAGCACATCACATTCCGCAAGTACATTTCGATCCCGACTTACCCGGCAGCGATAGTTCAGCGACTGAAAAGCCCGGAGGACAGATGCGTGGTTACCGACGCCATAATCGACAATGCCAATTGTTTTTCTGGTCACAAGCCCACTCCCACCTTGAACTTTCGGGTGATGCGACCATCGGACTGGATGTCGAAGAGCTGCGGATTCACCGACGCGTGGACCTTCTCCCAGAACTGACTGACGGAAATGCCGATGTAGTTCGAAAACGTCTCGATGTAGTTCGGCGCGCAAGCCTCGTCGTACTGTTCTACAAGGCAAATGCCTTGCTCACGGCTCATGCGCCCAAGGCGAATCTCTTCATTGGCATAGTCCGTTACACGACCGAAGCCGAATTTGTAGTATTTGATCATCTGGTTAAGTGTTACCCAATCCTCGTCGAGCGAGGTCACGCCATGCAGGTCGCCGGTGTTTTCAACCGTGTCCTCGCGAATCTCAAGGCCTGCCGCTGCCGCATACATACCGTTGTTTACCAGCGACCAATCACCTAGAAACCAGCCCAGATAGACGATCTGTAGCTGATGCCGGTCAAATTCATCGGGCGTGGGGTATTGGTAGGGAATAAGATCCTTGAGCTCAAAGCCCGCCTCACGAATCCAGTCCAGTGCGCCGCCTGACAAGGTATTCATGTACCGGAGATTGTTCCCGTCGTAGCCCGTACGGCCCAACGTCTTTAAGTCACCGAGTTGGAGGCCTGGATTTTCGCCCCAGAGGATGAGCGGTATTTCGTAGTGGATGGCTAATTGAGGCACCGAACTAAACAAGGCCAGCTCGGTGGAGCGGGCCCAGTTGGTGAACTTGTCGAACGAGGCGCGCATCAGCCGCTGCCAGGTACCGGGTGCAGGAGCCGAAATTACCACATCAAAGCCCAACTCGATGAGGTTGGAGATGTTGTTCGTCCCGCGCTCGGTGACCTGCTCCGGCGGATAGCTCAGGCAGGCCAGTAGCGGCTTGAGGCCCAGCTTGTCACGCACCCACAAAGCCTGACGGGTACTGTCTTTACCACCACTCACCCCAATGATGCAGTCGAAGCGATGCTTGCGGTTGTGCTTCTTCTTGTACTTGGAGAGCAAGTCCTGAAGGATCTCGTAGCGTTCCTGCCAGTCTACAAACTGGAGGCGATCGAAATAGTCGCACGCCGGGCAGATGCCTTCGGGCGTGAACTTCGAATTGGGCCGGGTGTCCGGCTGCAGGCAGCGCTGGCAATATTTCATGTTGGGCAGAGTCGGCGGATTTGTTGGATGCCTTCCTGGGGAAGACGCAATGCTGGCGCCCAAGGCGGCAGGCTACTAAACACGGGGCGTCCGGCAGCCAGCGCCAGAGTCAGGGCGAACGACTCCACCCCTACCACGATGTCAGCCTTACTGATGGCCTGGGACATGTCAGCGGAACGGTCCATCTCGATCCGTGGATCGGCATCGAGGTAACGGCAGTACTTGTCCGTCGGGTCGGACGGATGCGGGCGCAGCACAATGCGGCAGATGGGCGTGCTGGAGAGCGCCTGCAGGTGCTGCAGCGTGTAGTCCAGTGCCTGAAACTCCCCTTGCTCACCACGTCCCCAGTCGCTCCGCACGGGTTCGAGAACATAAAGCAGCGTGCCGTCTTCTGGCGGCGCTGTTACCTGCGCCACCTCCGCCTGCAGGTACAGGTTGTCGTACACCCTGATGGGCATGGGGGGCAGGACCTGTCTCGCAGTCTGGGCCGCCCAGTCGTCGGCGACCCACAGTTCGTCGGGCAATATCACGTCGCCATCCCGTTCGAATCGTGGTGGATAGTTCACCCAGTGGTCGAGCACTGCGGCCACCCGCAATCCACGCGTCCGGGCCTGTCGCCTGGCCTCGTGCTCGAGGCTGGAGGCCCAGCCCGTGCCAGTCACCACGCTAGACGTCCCTTCCAGAGCCTCGGCGATGGATTGGCAAGTCGGCTGCTTTGGAAAAGCCTGGCTCCAGAGCTTGCGCGCGGGGCCATCGACACAAGCGCGCACCGACCACCGCCAGCTCTTGAGCCAAGCGATGATCAGGTTGGTGGCTCCAGCGTCATGGGCCACCACGGCGGTAGGTAATGGCCAGTCAGTCATGGCGAAACCTGGCGTAATAAACTACATCTACGGGAACACCCTCGACCAGTTCTTGGGCACGCCGTATGGCCTCATGCTGCATCCCCGCTTTTTCCATGATGCGAATCATGCCGGTATTCACGGACAGGGTACCCGCCGTGACCTTGCGGATATCCCCACTGTCGAGCAGGGTGGCCACCACGGTGCCAAAGGCATCGGCCCCGATGCCCCGACCCCATACCCGGCGCTCGCCGACCATGATCCCAATGTCGGCCGTGCCATGGGGCAGGCTGCGGTAAACCGTCATGGTGCCCAGCATGGCTTTAGTCTCCCGGTCACAGATGGCCAGAAAGTAGTTGGGGCTATCATTGAACGAGTTCAGATACGATTGACAGGTTTCCACCGTGTGGGTGCGGAAGCGCTGGTTGCTGAACCGCACGACCTCGGGATCCTGCAGCCAGCCAAGGTAGGTTGGCGTGATATCGGAGGCACCGAATGGGCGCAGGCGTATCCGGAGGCCATCCAAGGTGCCCCTCAGCGCCACGATGTCCTTGATGTCGGGTGCGTTCATGCCTTGAGCGTATCCAGCTGCGACCACACCTTGCGGAATGCGGCCACGATCAGGGACACGTCTTCCGGCGGCAATTCGTTCATGCAGACGTTCAGGCCGATGAAAGTCTCGCTGTGCAGTTTTTCCGCCACCGGGCACAAGCCCGGCCCGTATTGAATGTCGCTGGAGCAGTAGGGCGAGGTCCATGGGAAACCTTTGGTGCCGTAGGCAATCTTGTGGCGGAACAGCGGCAACAAATGAAGGTTCTGGTAGCCGGCCATCAGCGAGGGCACCCCTTCCGCGCGAAGCGCGTCGACGATTCGCACACGGGGGACACCAAGTGCCGCCACATCAAGAGTGATACCGTAGACGTAGTAAACGTGCGTAGCACCTTCAACCACCTTCGGTACCTTTAGTCCAGGCAGCGAGGATAGCCCCGCATTGAGCTCCGCAGCGATGCGCTGACGGCTCGCCACACGGGCCGCCAGCTTCGTTAACTGCACAGAAGCGATGGCGGCCTCGATCTCGCCCATGCGGAAGTTGTAGCCCAGCATGTTGCAGAGCTCGGCAGGATCATCGGAGCGAATTACGGCTTCGGCATGATTGCGGATTAGGCACAGGCGCTCAGCCAGGCGGTCGTCGTTAGTGACGAGCACGCCGCCTTCGCCGCAGTGGATGTGCTTGTGGTAGTTAAGGCTGAAGCCCCCGATATCAGCAAAGGTGCCCGTAAAGCGCTCGCCCACCTTGCCGCCCGGTGCCTGTGCGGTGTCACACAGCAGCTTAAGGCCATGACGGTCGGCCAGTTCGCGCAGCGCGGGGATGTCGGCAGACTGGCCGAAGATGTCTACGGCGAAGATGGCCTTCGTACGCTTGGTGATGAGCGTCTCGACGCTCTTCGGACAGATGTTGAAGGTTTCCGAATCAATGTCGGCAAAGATGGGGATGCCGTTCCAATGCAGGATCGCCGTGGCCGTAGCGGCCATGGTCCAAGGCGTCGTGATAATCTCGTCGCCAGGTTCCAGCCCGATGGCGCCAACGGCCGCGATCAGGCCAGATGTCCACGAGTTGACACCGATGGCGTGCTTGACGCCGAAGTACTCGGCGGCTTGGCGTTCGAATTTGCGGACTTGCGTGCCGCCCATGAATCCAGGGCCAGCCGCGCCAATGTAAGCCGACAGCACGCCGCTACGGATTACCTCGCTCACCACGGTAACTTCGTCTTCACCGACGCTCTTGAAATGCGTCATGGGGCCGGAGATCACCGGGGTGCCGCCGTGAATAGCTAGGATGTCTTTGCTCATGCTTCGCCCTTCTCATAATTCGGAGTGCATTGGGCCAACGCGGCCCGCTGGATGTTGGTGCAAAAGGTTTGGACTTTGACGGCATTCTCTCCCATGCTACGGATAGGAGCACCAGCTGCCAGGAAGTTGTAGAGTTCGTCGATGGCACCGACCATTGTTTCCATATATCGCCCGGGTGTGAGGACCGCCCCGTCCAGGGTCCGGTA
>Ga0172368_10006281_pt1 | contig 12856 bp, 11 predicted proteins | sample Lak11m_FD_114540 | JGI IMG/M metagenome (GOLD analysis project Ga0172368, IMG submission 114540) | Freshwater microbial communities from Kabuno Bay, South-Kivu, Congo - kab_022012_11m | ecosystem: Environmental > Aquatic > Freshwater > Lake | place: Democratic Republic of the Congo: South-Kivu...
AGGCCCGCTGCACGCCTACGACATCGCGCGCTCGGTCGGCATTCATCGCATCATCATCCCGCCCCATCCTGGCCTGGGATCGGCCTTCGGCGCACTGCTCGCCGATCTCCGCGTGGATAAAGTCTGGACCCACGCTCTGCGCTCCGACAGGCTGGACGTGGACCGGGTGGAGAGCGAGTTCACCCGGCTGGCTGCCGAGGCGTGTGCTGAGCTGAAGCGGGAGGGGTTCGCGGGCCAGCCGATCATCCGGCGCTCCATCAGCATGCGCTACATCGGGCAAAACTACGAACAGGATGTGCCAGTGCCGGCCGGAGAGATCACGGCTGAAACTCTCCAGGCAATCTTCGAGGCCTTCCATCGGCAGCACGAGGAGTTTTACGGGTACCGGATCGGCGGTGAGATCATCCAGCTCGTTCATTTCAATGTCAGCGCCATCGGCCATGTGCCGAAGCCGGCTCTGAGACAGCTCCCACAGCGATCAAAACCGCAACCGGTGGCCGTCCGCCCGGTTCTGTTCGAGCACGACGAGGGATTCATCCCCTGCCCGATCTACCGGCGGTCCGATCTGGGCGCGGATGCGGAGTTAGTCGGACCGGCGATCATCGAAGAAGAGGACTCGACCATCTTGCTGCACAACCAGCAACATCTGCTTGTCGATCGTTTCGGAATCTTGATTTTGACGGCTTGAGCTAAATCGGCCGCCTCATGGTTAACGAATGGCCGCACCCTTCGACTACGCCTTGCCATGCTTCGACTTCGCTGCACTACGCTCAGCACCGGCAAGGCTCCGCTCAGGGTGCTTCGTTTGTCTACTGTGTAAGTCCTGACAAGATGGCGCAGTTCTGGCAAAGGGCAGAAAAATGGAGTCAAAGGCAAGGAACCCGATTGATGTCGTGACCCTCAGCATCGTTCACAATCACCTGGTGAACATCTGCCGCGAGATGGGCATCGCGATGATGAAAACCGCGTATTCTACCATGTTCAACGAGGGCCTCGACTTCTCCTGCGTGATTTTCAATCGCAAAGGCGAAATGGTGGCGCAGGCGGAATTCTGCCCTGCCCAACTGGGCGCCATCCAGTTCATGGTCGGCTGGACGATCGAGGAATTGGGCGTGGACAGTTTTGAGCCGGGCGATGTGGTCATCCACAATGATCCCTATCGCGGCGGCTGCCACATGCCCGAACACATGGTCTTGATGCCGGTCTTCTTCGACGAGCAGCTTTGGGGATTCGTGGCCAACATCGGCCATGTGTCCGAGATCGGCGGCATGGCCCCTGGCTCCTTTGCCGCTACCTCCACCGAGGTATACCAGGAGGGCTTGCGCCTGCCCCCGGTCAAGATCATGCGCCGCGGAGAGTACGTCAAGGACATCTGGCGGATCATCCTGGCCAACCACCGGACGCCCGACAACAGTTGGGGTGACTTTCATGCGATGATTGGGTCGCTCAAGCTGGCCGAGCGCAGGCTCCACAAGCTCCTGGATAAGTACGGAGCCGCCTTCGTGGACCAGGCAACCCAGGAGCTCATGGATCACGCCGAACGCTGGATGCGGCAGGAAATCCGGCGTATCCCCGACGGAGAATACACGTTTGAGGATTGCATGGAGGACGACGGCGTCACACGAACGCCGACCTTCGTGCGGGTAACGCTGATCGTTCGGGGAGACGAAATCCTCGCCGATTATACGCGTTCCGATCCCCAAGCGCGCGGGTGCATCAACGCGACCTACGGCGTCACTGCGTCGGCGACCTACAACGCGATTTTCCACATCGTGGATAACGAGATTCCCCACAATGCCGGGTGCTACCGGCCGATCAAGATCATTGCGCCGCCCGGCAGTTGTGTGAACGTGCGCCATCCCGGCCCTTCGGTCGCAGGCAATACCGAAACCCATCCGCGTATCGTGGATCTCGTCTTGGGCGCGCTCTCCAGGGCCATTCCCGAGCGCATCGCGGCCGCCGAGGGCGGCACGTCCTGCAATTTCCTCTTCGGCGGTCTTCACCCGGAAACTCGCCACTACTACGTGGATTACCATTTCGAGGCCGGCGGCTGGGGCGGTTCTTCCTTCAAGGACGGCAACAACGCCGTGGTCGTGCCAAACGGCAATTGCCGCAACACACCCGTGGAGATCTTTGAAACGCGGTTTCCCTATCTTACCCTGGCCTATGGCTTGGTGCCCGACTCCGGGGGGCCGGGCAAGTTCCGGGGCGGGCTCGGCATCCGCAGGCTGCTCAGGGTTACTGCCCCCGAGATCACGCTCAGTGCGCTCTTCGAGCGGATGCAGGTGAAGCCGTGGGGGTTGTTCGGCGGACTGCCGGCCACCCCCAGTGCCCTCATGATCCGGCAAAAAGGCGATTCGTCATTTCGCACCTTCGAAGAGGTTTTCGGCACCGTAAGCCCGGCCAAGTTCGTGAACATCACGATCAAAGAGGGGGACGAAATCTGGCTTCAGAGCCCCGGCGGCGGTGGCTTCGGTGATCCGTTGGAGCGCCCTCTGGCAGCCGTGGTGCACGATGTCAACGAGGGCTTCGTCACGCCTGGGGCCGCCAGATCATATTACCGGGTAGCGGTCAGAGAGACACCGGGGGACTACGGGCTGGATGCTGAAGAGACGGCTCGCCTGCGCGGCGAGCAGACTCAGTAGATCACAGATCTCACGCAAAGACGCCAAGAACGCCAAGAGAGTCCGCTTGACCTCTGCGTCTTTGCGTCTTTGCGTGAGGCAGAATCGTGATCTACTGAGACTGATACATAAGGGAGATAGCGGCTATCATGGGACAATGGGTCATCCGACCGCATGCCTGGTATGATGTCAGCGTGCTCAATTGCAGCCTGTGCGGCAAGATGCTCCCCGGCAAGCTGTGGAGCGTGGAGATTGCTGGGCAGGAGCACATCTTCTGCGATGCTGCTTGCGAAGCTACCTATCGCGAGTATTGGTATCCTCGCTATGGCACCCAGGAGGATTCAACCTCCCAGGCACCCTTGCAGGATCAGACGGAAGGACTATGACGGCCGCACCTATGAGTGAGAGACGAAAGATCCTGGTTACGGGTGCGTCTTCGGGCATCGGCAAGGCCACCGCCGTCCGTTTTGCCTCGGAGGGATGGGATGTTTGCTTGAACGCCCGCAGGGAAAAGGAATTGCAGCAGGTGCATGACGGCCTCGCCGCGGGCGATCACCTGGTTTGTGCGGGCGACTACAGCGACCCGACGACGGCTGAAGCGATCTATCAGGCCGTCAGCGGTCGCTGGGGCCGGCTGGATGTGCTGGTGAACTGCGCCGGCGTCTCCTGGCCCGTCGATGCAGTGGCGTCTCCCCTGGAACAGTGGCGCAAGCCGTTCGATATCATGCTGATGGGTGCGGTCAGCATGACGCGGGTTGCGGTTCGGCTGATGACGGCCAACCCTTCGTCGGAGACCGCTGGACCTCTCGCAGGGCAGTTTCTCATGCCGGGCGCGGCCCTTCGACTACGCTCAGGACAGGCGCCACGGCGGGTGAAAACGGCTCACCACCAAGACGCAAAGACACAAAGGACACAAGGAATCATTGAAGAGGCTTTGTGTCCTTCGTGCCTTGGAGCCTTTGTGGTGAACGGGCGATTGTCAGAGCAGGGGGGCGGCCGGATCATCCATGTGACCTCCATTCATGGGGAACGCGGCGAGCGCATGCAGAGCAGCTATGGCATGGTGAAGGCCGCGCTGAATCAGTACTGCCGTGCGCTGGCAATCGAGCTGGCTCCACGCGGCATCCTGGTCAATGCGATTGCCCCCGGCTTCGTGGACACCCCCATGAGCATCGTAGACGGTGTGAGCGAGTTGGAGACCGAATGGTTCAAGGCTCACTACGTGGACGGGCATCACCTGCCGCTGCGCCGGGCAGGCCGGCCCGAGGAAATCGCGGGGGTCGCCTGGTTCCTGGCCGGCCCCGATGCATCGTACATCACCGGACAGGTGCTCACCGTGGACGGCGGGCTGACCATCACTTTCTGAGCAACAGCAGTGGCGAAAGCGTCCGTGACCAGCGGAGCCAAATCATGCGGGTGTGTTCAAAATGAGTTATGGCGAGCGGCGTCTGGAACACGAAGCCGCGAAGGCGCACGAAGCACGCGAAGCACGAAGCACGCGGACCCTGCACGCGCCAGCTTCGTGAACTTCGCTCCGCTTCGTGCCTTCGTGTTCCGAATACCTCGCGGCTCCAACCCATTTTGAATGCACCCAAATCATTCTGTGGAGAGTGGTCCTATGAGTCAACCAAACGAAGTTGCCGTCCAGCGTCGCTGGGACTGGCGCTACCCGGTCGTTGCACGCGCCGAGGGCATCTATTTGTGGGACACGGAGGGCAAGCGCTACATTGACGGTTCCGGTGGATCGTCGGTGGTAACCTCCATCGGGCACGGCGTGCGTGAAATCCCGGCGGCCATGGCCGCCCAGGCCGAAGCCTATTCGTTTTACCCGGCGCACGCCTTCTCGAATCCGCGGCTGCTCGAGGTGGCGGACCTGCTGGCAGAGATCGCACCCGGCGAGCTGCGCAATAACTGCAAGGTCTGGATGACCGTCACGGGGAGTGAGGCCACCGACGATGCGGCACGGCTGGCCCGGCAGTATTGGGTGGTGCGGGGGGAGCAGTCGAAGCACATTATCATCGGCCGCTGGCAGGCCTTCCACGGCGATAACATCTTTGCGGTGAGCATGTCCGGGTTGACCGCCCGGCGGCGCATGTACACGCCGATGCTGCGCGACATGCCCAAGATTCCGCCCTGCTTCTGTTATCGGTGCTACTTCGAGAAGAGTTACCCCGCCTGCGACCTGCTCTGTGCCAGGGTGCTCGAAGACGCGATCTGCCAGGCAGGGCCGGAGAACGTGGCTGCATTTATTGCCGAGCCGGTAGTGGGTTCCGCGCTGGCGGCCTACCCCGCTGTGGACGGCTATTTCCAGGTAATCCGGGAAATCTGCGACCGATACAAGGTGCTGTTCATCGCCGATGAAGTCATGACGGCGCTCGGGCGCACGGGCAAGATGTGGGGCATGGAGCACTGGACCGTCACGCCGGACATCATCGCGCTATCCAAGTCGCTGACCGCCGGCTATTTCCCGGCTGCAGCCGTCATCGGCCGCAACGACATCTGGGAGACGCTGCGCGGCGCCGGGGCCCACTTTCGTGCCGGACACACGCTCAATGCCAGCGTGATCGGCATGGCTGCGGTGATGGCAACCCTGCACTACATCCAGGAGCACAACCTGGTCGAAAACGCCCGCCTCGTGGGCGCCTACTTCCTCGACCGGTTGCAGAGCCTCCTTGCCTACCGGACGATCGGCGACGTGCGCGGCAAGGGCATGATGATCGGCTTCGAGTTCGTGGCCGACAAGGCAAGCAAAAAGCCTTTCCCGCCCGGCCTGGAGCTCTCGCGCCTCTTCTCGGAAATGACCTTTGAGCGCGGCCTGGTCACCTATCCGTGCGCGGGCACGGTGCGGGGCGTCGCCGGTGACACGATCCTCATGGCCCCACCCTTGATCACGACGCGCGAGCAGATCGACGAGATCATGGCCATTTTACACGACACGATGCGGGCCTTTGAGCCGCGCGCATTGGCCATGTAGGGGCGATCCCTCCGCGGTCGCCCCGTGGCGCCGGGGGCGGGCACGGAGGCCGCGCCCGTACGTAGGGGCGATCCGTCCGTGGTCGCCCAGAGGATCCAATCCGCGATGAAAACCCTTGCCATGATTCACACGGTGTCGTCGTTGGCTGCGCCCTTTGGCGCGCTGGCACGTGAGTTGTTGCCTGGGGTGAATCTGTTTCACGTGGCGGATGAGGGCCTTCTGGATCGCATTCTGCGTGCAGGGGAGATCACGCCAGCCATGTGCCTGCGCGTGGTAGAATTGGCGTCTCATGCTCAGGAGGATGGCGCCGATGCCATCCTGCTGACCTGTTCCGCCATGAGCCCGGCCGTGGACCTGGCTGCGCCCCTTCTGCACGTGCCCATCTACAAGGTTGACCAGGCCATGGTGGATCGGGCTTTGGAGTTGGGGCGCCGGATCGCGGTCTTCTCTACGGCTCGGGCCACGCTGACCTCCGTGAGCGAGCTTGTGCGCAACACGGCCGCAGCCCGCGGCCGCCAGGTAGAAATCGTCATCGGCCTCTGTGAAGAAGCGATGGCGGCTCTCAGGAACGGCCGGCGGGAAGACCATGACCGCCTGGTGCGTGCTGCGCTGTCCGATCTCGTTCGCGGCTGCGATGTGTTGCTGATGGCGCAGGCCTCGGCGACGCAGGCCTTGCGCCAGGAGGACCAGGATGGGCTGGGCGTACCCATCCTGACCAGTCCCCGGCTGGCGCTGGAATGGCTTCGAGACAACGTCCGTTGGGCGCGCGACAAGGAGGCATAGCGATGCGACTGAGCTGCCTGCCGGTATCGTTCTTTGCCGATATCACTGAGGGCCGGATGACGGTGGCCCAGTGGGCGCGCATGGGCGCGGAGATCGGCCTGGACGGCATTGACCTGAGCATCCTGTTTGTTCCTGATCGCTCCCCTGCGGCGTTGCGCGCGCTCCGGGGCGCCATCGAGGCGGCGGGCACGCGCGTCGCGATGGTGACTTCCTACCCCGATTTCACGCATCCCGACCCTGCGCAACGGGAGCGTGAACTCGTGAAGGAGCAGGAGGTCGTCGCGACGGCAGCCACCCTGGGTGCGGAATTGGTGCGGGTCACAGCCGGACAGGCGCACCCGGAAACCAGGCGAGAGGAGGGGATCGCCTGGGCCGCAGAGGGCCTGGCGCGGCTCGTTGCGGCCACGCGTGACCTCGGCGTCAAACTGGTGTACGAGAACCACGCCAGGCCCGGCGCGTGGCAGTACACAGACTTTTCGCAGCCGCCCGACATCTTCCTGGAGATCGCCCGGCGCACGGCTGACGCCGGCCTGGGTATCAACTTCGACACCGGCAACGCTGCGGCCTTTGCCGAGGATCCGCTCTGGCTGCTGAACCAGGTCATCGGCCGCGTGGTGAGCGTGCACGCCTCGGACACGGCGGTGCACGGCCAGTTGCGCCACGTCTTGCTGGGCACAGGGGTGACGCCTTTCGCTGCCTTGTTCGGAATACTGGCGCGCAGCGGGTGGGACGGCTGGATTTGCATGGAAGAAGCTTCCTTCGGCGGCCGGAGCGGCGTCGAAGCCGCGGCGCGCTTTGTGCGCAAAACCTGGCAAGAGAGTGTAGAATAAGAGGGAAAGTGTACTGGGCAGAGACATGATGCACGGCCCAAATGCTCACGCCAAGACGCAAAGAGCGCCAAGATAGTGATTCTTTGCGTCCTTTGCGTGAGATTGTCGCCCGGCAGCATGTCATTGACCCTTACAGAATAAGAGGGAAAGGAGAGGTCTATGCCGAAAATCGCTGCCAACCTGACGATGCTCTATACCGACAGTCCCGCGCTCGAACGTTTTGCCCGCGCCCGGGCTTCGGGCTTTCACTACGTGGAGTTCCTGTTTCCGTACGACTACGACGTGGCCAGGATGAGCGCCGAGCTAACAAAACACGGCCTACACGAGGTCCTGTTCAACCTTCCGCCGGGCAACTGGGAGAAAGGCGATCGGGGCATTGCATCCCATCCCGACCGTATCGACGAGTTTCGGCGCGGGGTAAGGCTGGCCATCGACGTCGCGCGCGTCCTCAAATGCCAGCAGATGAACTGCCTGGTCGGCAAGCGGGAGCCGCAGTATCCGCTCGAAGATCAGCAGCGCGTGATGATAGAGAACCTGCGCTACACGGCCGCGGCCCTGGCCGAGCACGGATTGTCCGTGACAGTTGAGGCACTCAACCCCATCGACGTGCCTGGCTTCCTGCTGACCAGCTCGCGTGCGGCCTTCGACGTCTTGGATGCGGTGGGCGCCCCCAACCTGCGCTTCCAGTACGACGTTTACCACATGCAACGGGTTGAGGGCGAGCTCGCCGCGACAATGGAGAAAAACATCGGCCGGATCGGCCATATCCAGATCGCCGACAATCCCGGACGTCATCAGCCCGGCACCGGCGAGATCAACTATCGCTTCTTGCTCCATCACCTGGACCGCATAGGCTACACCGGCTATGTGGCACTGGAGTATGTGCCCCAGGGAAGCACCGAAGAGTCGTTAGCCTGGGTGAGCGAATACGGCCTATCGCTCTGAATATCTGGCCCTGAAAGGAACGTCAGACATGGAACGCATCGGGTTCATCGGCCTTGGCATCATGGGAAAGCCTATGGCCACGCATCTGGTGAAGGCCGGCTACGCCCTCACCGTCTTGGATCGCACTCCTGAGCCGGTCAATGAGCTGGTAACGGTCGGTGCGCAGGCCGGGCATTCGCCTGCGGCTGTGGCTGCGGAGAGCGACATCGTGATCACGATGCTGCCCGACTCGCCCGACGTCGAGGAGGTCATCCTCGGCAGGAACGGTGTGCTGGAGGGACTCCGCGCGGGCAGCCTGGTCATCGACATGAGCACCATCCTGCCATCGGTCAGCCGGCGGGTGGCCGAAGCCACCCGCGCCGCGGGCGCCGATGCGCTGGATGCGCCGGTGTCCGGCGGCCAGGTGGGCGCGCAGAACGCCACGCTCTCTATCATGGTGGGAGGATCGGCGGCCGCGTTCGAGCGGGCCAGGCCGGTCTTCGAGCGCATGGGCAAGAACATCGTTCACATCGGCGAGGCCGGCGCGGGCCAGGTCGCCAAGGCTGCCAATCAGATCGTGGTGGGCGTGACCATCGCCGCGGTCAGCGAGGCGCTGTTGCTGGCGGCCAAGGCGGGCGTTGATCCGGCCAGGGTACGTGAGGCCTTGTTGGGCGGCTTCGCGCAAAGCAGGATTCTCGACCTACACGGGAATCGCATGTTGCAGCGTAACTTCCAGCCGGGATTCAAGGTCAAGCTGCACCGCAAGGATCTCGGCATCAGCCTCCAGACGGCCCGCGAGGTGGGCCTGGCGCTGCCGGCGACTGCCGGCGTCGCCGAGCTGATGAACGCGCTCATCGCCCAAGGAGGCGGCGAGCTGGATCATTCGGCCCTGGTTACCGTCCTGGAGAAACTGGCTGACTTCCGAATGGGGTAGACAGCCTGCGGACATGGGGGCAGTCGATGACAGGCAAAGACAGGGTACGCATTGCGCTGATGCACCGGGAGCCGGATCGCGTGCCGATCTGGGAGCTCGGGTTTCATAACGCCGTGGCGCGCAAGATCGTGGGCCGAGACGTGCTGCTGCCAGGTGGAGGCGGCCGGACAGTTCGCGAAGTACTACTGGCCAATGCGCGAGGCCGTGCGGCGCGCCAGGAAATGATCGGCCGGATCGTTAACGATGCGATGAGCTTCTATCGCCGCATGGGCTATGACATGATCCGGTTCCGCCCCACGGACTTTCTGACACCTTTTGCGTTTGGTTCCGGCAACTGGCCACCGAATGCCCTGCTCGATGTTGCGATCGAGGAGGTTGCCCCCGATACCTGGCGTCTCAGCCATCGGGATGGCTTCTGGTCGGTGCACGTCTACAACGACGCGAGCGAAACATTCGCGGATGCCGATGACTGCATCAAGCAGGGAGGCATCGAAGAACTCAGGCGCTATGTAGAGGCGTTGGAACGACAACCCGTCGATCTGGGCCTTGAGCCGCTCCAGGATGCCCTGGACGGCATCCGCCAGGCCGTCAGGCATCCGGCTGCCGAAGATATCTTCGTCCTCGGCTGGGCCGATGTCTGTTATCCCGGCTCGATGGCGCACGTCGCGGTCTTCCTGGAAGCAATGGTGTCGGAACCCGATCTGGTCAAACGCTACATGGAAACCACCACCGCGGGCATCCTGACGTTGGTGCGGGCGCAGGCCGAGACCGGAGTGGACGGATTCACCGGTGGTAACGATTGGGCGTTCAAAACCGGCCCCATGTTTTCGGTGCGTATGTTGCGAAACCTGATCTCACCCTACCTGAAGCGCATTGTGGACGAGGTCCACCGCCTCGGCTTCCGCTATATCAAGCACATCGACGGTGACATCCGGACACATCTGCCCGTCCTGGTGGACGAAGTCGGTATCGACGGCCTCCATGCCATCGAGCCCGCCGCTAACATGGACATTTTCGACCTCAAAAGGCGCTACGGCCACAGGCTCACGCTGCTGGGTAACCTGGACTGCGACCTTTTGGTGCGGGGCAGCCCGTCACAAATCGACGCAGCGGTGCTGAGATTGATGCGCGAGGTAGCGCCGGGCGGCGGCTATGTCTTCAGCACGGCGAATACGGTGCTGATGGACGTTCCGCTGAAAAACCTGGAAACGATGCTGGAAGCAGCCCATCGCTATGGCGCCTACCCGATTCACGTATCTTCTCAATAATTCGGGGTAGGGGCATGGCCTTGCGCCTGCCCGCCAGGGCGACCGCGAGGGTGCGCCCCTACAAATTGAGAAGATACCGATTCACGTTTGAATACCGTTCGGCGCAGGAGGAGCGACATCCACATGATCAAGATCTCGGCCTTTCCGAAGTGCTACATTGACGACATCAGCGTGCGGCACACCATGACCGTGTTCGATTGGATCGCTATGGCGCCGGAGCTTGGAGCCGAGGGCCTGGAGATGTATGAAGGATTTCTGCAGAGCCTCGATGAGGACTACATCGATCGCGTCGGCGCGGCTATGCGCCAGGCCGGCTTTGCCATGCCCATGATGTGCTGCTCGCCTGACTTCACCAACCCTGACCCGGTTGAACGGGAACGCGCCATTGAGCAAGAGGCGCGCATGATCCGGGTTACGCGGCGCCTGGGGGGACCCGGCGCAGCCTGTCGCGTGCTCTCGGGGCAGCGCTACCCCGAGGTGAGTCGAACGCAAGGAGTCACCTGGGTTGTCGAGGCCATCCACCGTCTGCTGCCGGTGGCGCGGGAGTGTGAGATTGTCCTGGCGATGGAGAACCATTACAAGGACGGCAAGTGGCGGTATCCCGAGTTTGCGCAGAAGAAGGAGATTTTCCTGGAAATCGTCGGCGCCATTCAGGATCGCCGGTATTTCGGGGTACAGTACGATCCCTCCAACGCTATCGTGGCCGGCGATGATCCCCTCGCACTGCTACGTGAGATCGCGGATCGCGTGGTCACCATGCATGCCAGCGACCGCTATCTCGCGCCCGGCGCCAGCCTGGCTAGTTTGCGGCAGAGCGATGGGTCCCTTGGCTACTCACCTGATCTGCGCCACGGCGTCACCGGCAAGGGACTCAACGACTACCACTCGATTTTCCGCATCCTGCGCGATACCGGCTACGATGGGTGGATCAGCATCGAAGACGGCGTGAATGGCATGGATGAGATGAAGGAATCCATCGACTTCCTGAAGCAGATGCGAGCCAGGTACTTCTTGGCCTGATTCTCTATGCCCTCCGCGCGTCCGTAGCTCGATTCTCTCCGTTCGTGCGGCACTCCGCGTGAGCGGTTACCTCGTCATATGCCGTGCCCGAGGTCAACGTGAACCACAGAGAACGCATCCTGGCTGCCATCCGGCACGAGCCGCTTGATCGCATCCCGACCGATATGTGGGCAACCCCTGAAGTGTGGAGCAAGCTCTTTGCCCACTTCGCAGTCAACAGCGCGGTGGACCTCTACGACAGGCTGGATATCGACGGAATCATGGCCATTGATCCACCCTACATCGGCCCGCCGCGGCTGCGGGCAGGGGATTATTGGGAGAACGAGTGGGGCATGGGCTACCGCACCCAGGTCTATGACACCGGCACCTATGACGAACAGGTGCACTATCCGTTGGCCGCAGCGGAGACCATCGCCGACCTCGAGGCCCATCCGTGGCCGTCGCCTGACTGGTACGACTATGGGGCGATCCCGCGGCGCGCCGCTGCGTATGCCGGCCGGGCGACAGGGTGCGGTTATACGGCGCTCGCCTACTATCACATGAACCTGCGCGGGCAGGAGCTCTCATTGATGGATCCCCTGTTACGCCCCGAGTTTACCCGCTACCTGCTCGGGCGGCTCTCCGACTTTTTCACCGAGTATCACCGGCGCTGCTATGAGGCTGGCCGCGGCCTGATAGACACGACGGAGGTAACCGACGACTTCGGCTCACAGCGCGGCTTGCTGATCAGCCCACGCATCTTCGAGCAGTTCTACCGGCCGCCCATGCAGCGAGCCATCGACCTGGCACGGGACTTTGGCGTCTACGTTTTCCATCACGATGACGGGGACTGCCGCCAGCTTCTGCCCAGACTGACGGAAATGGGCGTCCAGATGCTCAACCCTATCCAGTGGCGGTGCGGCAATTGGGACCTGGCGGCGCTCAAAGCCCATTACGGCGCCCGGCTGTGCTTTCATGGCGCCGTTGACAACCAACAAACGCTACCCTTCGGCACGCCTGACGATGTACGTGATCAGGTCAAGTGGTTGATCCGAACCCTCGCGAGCGATCGCACCGGCTTCATCGTAGCATCCTGTCACAACTTGCAGCCCGTAACCCCTGTGGAGAATATCCTGGCGCTGTACGAGACAGCGCATGAATACCGTTGGTAGCAGAACAGCGCCTCTGATCGTTCCCTACGCCGGCTGGTATGACGGCGATCAGCGCGGCGGCTGGCTCCCCTGGTTATGCCATGCCCGTCCAGGCGCCCGGCTCGTCCCCCTTCATGAGCGGAAGCTCCAACACCACCACCGTGCCCTGCTTCGGCGCCGAGTCTATCCTGCGAACCATACCTTGAAAGTCTTGATCTCGAACGGCAGGATGTCGAAGGTCACGCCGCCGGGATCGAAGACGACCGGCCGCTCCTCCTGCTCCACCAGATTGCACTCGACCGCGCGGCGCAGCAGCCTGCCGAAGGTCAGGCGCACGCCCCGTCGACGGCTCTGCTGGCTTTCGTAGAG
>Ga0172368_10006282_pt1 | contig 12854 bp, 12 predicted proteins | sample Lak11m_FD_114540 | JGI IMG/M metagenome (GOLD analysis project Ga0172368, IMG submission 114540) | Freshwater microbial communities from Kabuno Bay, South-Kivu, Congo - kab_022012_11m | ecosystem: Environmental > Aquatic > Freshwater > Lake | place: Democratic Republic of the Congo: South-Kivu...
GACTCCGGCGTAGCAAAATGGCGTGCCTACGCCCCCCGGTACCAACCAGTCGCTAGATCCGCGCTACAGAGCGCCGGCAGGCCCTATCCTGTCCGTCGTCACAGCTATGTTCATCTTGGGCCTGATTCGCCTTCGGTGAGTCCTTGGTCGCTCTACACTTGGCCTCCCGGAGGATGATGCGCCCGTCCGGCCATTGCCCGACGACATCGGGCAGGCCGCCGAGAGAGCCGGCGTTCAACCTCTCGAGTTCAGCAAGCAGCACGGCGATTGAGCCGTCCTCGGCCAGGCAGATCAGGTCGGGACCTACGAGGACGCGCCGCCCTGCCCACATCTCCGTGAACGCTGCCCACGCTGCCCCCATCTCCTCAAGTTCCCGCGCGATCATCGCTCCCACGGGAATCGGTCCCTCGTCAGCTTCCACCAACGTCTCCCACTGCTTCGTGGTGATCTCCGAATCCCACCAAGACTCACCGGGATTCAATCGATACGTCTTCCGGTAGGAGTCGCAACGGACCGCCTTCCAGGTTCTATGCTCCAGATTCATTGCTTGCTCTTCCGTCCTTCTCTGCTCAGATCCCGGTGCCCCTCAGAGCGCGTTCTCCTCCATCTGCACCTCCAGCCGCTCCCGCACCAGCCGCACGTACTTTTCCGTCGAGGCCACCGAGGCGTGCCCGAGCTGGTAGCCGAGGGCGATCAGGTCGGTGCCGCGGCGGACGTGCTCCGTGGCATGGGTGTGCCTCAGCGTGTGCACCGCGGCCCCCGGGATGCCGAGCTGCCGGTAGACGCTGGCGAGCATGTGGTGGACGGAGCGGGCCGACAGCTGTCTTCCCCTTCGCGACAGGAACAGCCAGGGTCGCTCGTCGAGCCGCGGGCGCTCATTGAGGTAGCGCTTCAGCGCCTGTTCGGCCACGCGATTGAGGGCCGGCTCGCGGTCCTTGCGGCCCTTGCCCAGGCGGACACGCAGGCGGGCCGGGCTGCGGCTGCCGTCCGGCGCGCGGGCCGACCAGGTGACGTCCTCGCGGAGCAGCGCCACCAGCTCGCTGACGCGCAGGCCGGTCTGGAGGAGCACCTCGACGATGGCGGCCAGGCGCGGCTCCTCGCGGACCAGGTCGCGGACGGTGCGATACTCGGTCTCGGTGAGCGCCCGCATCTCCCGCTGCTCCTTCTTCGGTGCCGCCAGCCTGGCTGCGGGGGAGGGGAGCCTCAGAACGTCCTCGCGCCAGCGGAAGAAGGCCCGCACCGCGTGGACCTTCCTGGCTCTGGTGGCCCCGCTGTTGGTATCTGCCAGGGAAGCGAGCCAGCGGTGCAGGTCGGCGAGGGTGACGTGCTCAAGCACCACGCCGATGACCTCGAGAAAGCCGAGCAGCCCGCCGAGGTCGGCGTGGTAGGCGCGTACGGTGTGTTCGGAGCGGTTCTGCCCGCGCAGGGCGTCGGTGAAAGCGTCGAGCGGGTCTTCGTGCATGGTGCCCCCAGCCTGAAAGAGCTGCTGATAACCCATGCTACCACACGTCTTATCAGGTTGCAAAGGGGCCCCGGGACCGCCTTAACCGCTGATAACTCCAATTATCGGCAGCATGCCCGTCAGTTCTGAGAGTCAGGTTTTACGCCGTGGCCTCCATGTTTGAGGCAAGCGCCAGCAAGTTAGTCAGAGACCTGCCTCTCGACCAGTCTGAAACGAAGACCGGCAACCCATTGTCGGGCTGCGCTGTTGCCGGAGTTGGCGAGTGGCAATCTGTTGACATTTCTAGTCCTTTAGCACCGACGGAGGCAGGGTCATTCCGGTATCGGAACCGAATATCCAGAAGACTCTATAGCCTGAGGCTCGACCGAATGTGGCCTGAGCGTGACTATGCAAGGAGGGGCCGGTGAACTGGACCAAAGAAAGAGCTATTGACGCGGCTGCCAGCGCGGACCGACTCGCGGACTTGCTTGGCCAGGAGGGATTTATTAAAGAGGACGCATTGCAGTGGCTTGGTCAAGAGCATATCCAAAGGTTTCTCGGTGCCTTGTGCAAAGCGGAGGTGGATCTCCTCTGGCGCACGATAGTAGGTTGGCACTACACCAACGATGCGAAGGGCACGGCGGGCTTCCCCCTTCTCGACAACTTGACAAAGGCCCATCGGAATTCCCAGCCGGATCCGGACAGTGCCCCATTAGTCGCTGCTCTCATTGCGGACGCGCCCGCCATGTGCTTGGGACACAGGCCTCTAGATGTCGTTGCCCGCTGGCTGCATGCCCGTGTCCGGGAGTGGACCCACGTAGTCAAGGGCAACTACTCTTACAAAAAAGACCGGAAGAGCTGGATTTCCTCAGATCCGCTATCGGATGCTTGCCTACGGGCTTTAACGCATCAGGACTTCCAGCTCTGCATGGAGAATCTGGACGATGCTCACCTAGCCGCCATCGTCGCTAGGCGCTCGGACGTACTCGCCAATACACCTCAATCACGCGCCGGTGCAATCGTTGGAGGCATCCTCGCGAGAGAAATGGCCGGGGATGATACCGTCAGAGTCATGGCGGCGCTTGGGGTTCCTTCTAATGCTTCTGCGCTAATAGACGCAGTGCTGAGGGAGTCGGAAGCCATTGAGCTCTTGGACGGACTTGTTGAGCGATGGGTGGAATCCCCCGCGCCCGATCCCGTAACTGCATCGGTCGGCGCCGGGCATCAAGCTCTCGTAACTTTCCTTCGCTCCACTTGGCCCAACTATGGGGTTACACAGCAGCATCGGCTGAACAACTCATTGTGGCCTCGTAGCTTTATGAAGCGCGCTGTCGCCGTCGCGGTTCAAGCGGACCCGCGTGCGTTCCGGCTTCCCGTTGGGTACACGATCGGTGTATGTGTCGCGGAGTCAGAAGAGGAGCGGGAGAGGCATGCCCCCCCGGATGCCATCCACAAGCATCTCAACGATTCTGGGGTCGTGCTTTCCGATCGTGTTGTCGGTTGTGTACGACCGATGGTGGAGCTCTGGGCTACCCTCCACGCGATTGCTCGCTACCAGAAGGAGTCCTGGCAGCACAAGACCGAGCTTCTAGGCCTTCGGGCTCGGCTCTTCGAACTCAGTCTTGCTGACCCATCCCTCTGGGCGGAGGCCCTGACATGGATTCTCGTCCGCACGGCGGACCTTGGGGACGCTGCCCAGGTTGTGACGTTGGGGCTCGCCCTCGATGAACCATCTGTGCGAACTGCACTTGAGGCGGCCTGCGAGGAGGGGGACGAGTGTGTCCGTCTCAGGGCACGGGGGCTGCAGACGATGCTTCGAGGCTTGGAGGACCCCGGATCGGACCTGAGCAGGACCCTAGCAGACATAGCCGCCCGGATCGTGGATGGCATCACCGTGTTCCCCCACCCGTTGAATCTTCGATCGGCCACGTGGCTTGGTGACATCCGTGTCGAGCAACTCATCTCCGATGGTATCGACCTTGCCGCTGATAGATTCCGCCCCTGGGTACGGGACCACGGCGCAAATGTCGAGGAGGCGCTGACCGAGAGGCTGGCAAGCGAATTGGAGTTTGCATTTCGAGGTGTCAAGCCCCGACTCAGACTGCTTAGCTCAGGGGGCACTGGCACGTCCGATCCTGTACTCTCCGTCCAGCAACGGCCGGCTTCAAAGGTGACTGAGGAGCCAGAGTACGGCTGTGACATGGCGTGGCTGCTGCGAGCCACTGTCTGCGGCCGGTACGCAGCAACGTGGGTAGACCTAGTGCAGGTCAAGAAGTCGAAGCGCTTCCACACATCCAATGCGGCTGACGCTTGGAACGTCGACCAGCAGCAGTTGGAGCGCATCTTGAAGTGGTCTCAGACGGCTGCCTATTGGTTGGTTACTCCCGATGGGTCGGTGCTGGTAGTTCCGGCGAGGCATCTCGCCGCTCTGGGTGCTGGCCGCGAGCGACGCGTGAAGAGCTTTACGGTGGGATACCACGAGGTCCGCTCGGCGGCGATTCCCCTTCGCCAGTATATGCTCGACCTCTTGATTGGACAATGGGTTGGTACTACTCAAGGAGAGACTGTGGGGTTCGTGAAGGGGGAAGATTCGAAGATACGGCCACGGGTGGTTGTGGAGGTGCAGGTCTCATACGGCCATGAGGGGCAAGATCAAGGGGAAGGATGAGGCAGTATCGCCGCTTCCGATCGGCCGCGGTGTTGATGACGAGAAGTGAACTAGACGGGGCCTAACAGCGACATAGCTCGGCAGTTGGGCCATGTGTACCCTGAAGGCAGGCCAGAAAACGCTCTTCCACTGTTCCGCTTAGCCGTTTAGTCCTGGTAGTTCGGCGCAGTTCTTGACCATGCCAGAGGGCCGGGTTCCGCCGTTTCTGGGAACTCCAGTACGGCCTGCGTGTGACTTCCGAAGCCGGTCAACGTCCTGTCCGGTCAACGGAGGAATGGGCGCTGTGGCTGTCGCGGGCGGCGCGACTGGAAGCTCATGGAGTATGCAGTGGTGTCGCGCGCCGCTGACGCAGCGCCGCCACGCGCCGCGTCAGCGGCGCACAAGAAGGGATGGGGTGATCGGAGGCGCGGGGCATGCGGGAGGCCGGGGCGAGCCCCGTAACTCGCGGAGCCAGGGCGGAGAAGCGTAGGCCTGTTGCTAGCTTTTTGACGGGTTCGTATCACGCGCAGTATAAGTACACTTGTACGGCGCTACTGGCCAGCGCATCATGTGCGTGAAGCGTGTGGTTACGCGGTTCTCTACATCTGGTGACATCCGCCTCCTCCACGGCCTTCTCAGCACTTATACGGCGCCGGGCACGGAAGCCGCGGGTCCGGGTCCACTTCAGGTTCTGGTGACGGCGGCCCGTCTCAGCGCTGTTCTACAGATAAGCGATGGGCGGGTGTGATATGATCCCGTCAGAAAACTAGCAACAGGCCGGATGACCGGGTTGGCGAGCTTGTCCGTGTGGAGGCGGTCGATGGCGTCCACCAGCTGGTCGGGGACGGGTGGGGCGCCGCCACTCGTGCGGGGCTGGCGGCTTCCGAAAGCGGAGGACGCTGCGCGCGCCCCTTCTGCCTTGCGACGCCAGGGATGGCGGAGCGAGCGCAGCGGCAGAGGGGTTGGCCGCCCAGGGAGGGGCGGCTGCTGCCTCATTCTTCAGCAGTGCGCCACGGAGGCGGGGGCAGCGGTAGGGGCGGGGGGTGCGGGATCGGCATCAGCGGTCCGCCGACGCGAGCAGTCACGTCGGTGAGCGTCTGGCCGACGGCCGCGAGCTGGGCGGCGACCTGCTCGAGGTAGACGCGGGCCAGCGGGTCCTCGGAGGCCAGCGGGGGAGGCGGGCCGCCGGTGCCGTCCAGGAGGGTCGTCACGGCTCGGGCGACGACCTGGCTGACGGCGAGCCCGTGCTCGGCCGCATACGCGTCCAGGCGGGCTTCCAGATCGTCGGGCAGGCTGACGGTGATGCGTCCCATAGGAGACGCTTTCGCGTCCATGGAAGCAGGGTCCTTGAAGAGTGTTCGAGGAGGCGGTGGGCCGTGATCGTCGTCGAGTGTCCGGGGAGCGAGTGGATCGTCAAGCTGGGTCCCGTTTCGCGCATCAACGTCGCGGGCTCGCGCAAGGCCGCGGAGGAGGGTGCGCTGCTGGGGATTCGTGAGGTTGTTGCCGCGGTGATGGCGAAGGCGAAGGATCTGGTCCCGCCGCTCCAGCAGGGTGCCATCTGTGCGGGGGACTGCGGTGAGCCGGAGGTCAAGGAGGTCGAGGCTAAGCCGACGTTGTGGAGCTACCAGCTGCCGGACGGCAAGTGGTTCTCCATGGCGTCCTCCGGCGTCTTCGGCTACCAGCTCGTGTGCCGCCGCACCGATGAGTAGCAGATCAGCCGCGGCGGCGCGCCGGGTTCAGGCGGCGGCGGATGGCCACGGAAGATCGGTAGACGACGGCCTTCTTCTCGGGGATCAGGACGGGCTTGCCGGTCTTCGGATGGGTCGTCCGGCGAGCCGGTCGGGTGTTCACCGCGAAGGTGCCGAGGCCGCGCAGCTCGATGCGCCCGGTGAACACGATGTCGTCGGCCACCATGTCGATGACCCGCTGGAGGAACCTGCGGCCGACACGCAGCGGCAGTTCCAGCTCCTTCGCGACGGCGTCGGCGATGACGCGCTGATGCTTGCCCATGGTCGGGGGAGGTTCGCAGGTGGCGCACCAGAACCCTCGGTATGCAACGGTATGATCGCGTATGAAGCCCGGTATGAGGCGGTATGACGGGAGGCAAGCCGGTATGAAGCAGCCGGGGAAGCCGAAACGGAGGAAGCGCGCGGCGCCGAAGACATGGACGGCGCCGCCCTGGCAGGCGCGTGAGGACGCGGAAGCCGCCCGTCTCAAGACGGCGCTCAAGAAGTTCGAGTGGAAGTGGTTCAGCCGGAACGTCAGGCTGGGCGCTCCCGACCTCCAGGAAGTGGACACCCGGACGCTCAAGCAGCTCTTTCCGCCGACCCGAAAGAGCGATCGCAACGAACTCAATGACTGGGCGGTGATCATCACCCTCATCTGGCAGACGTTCATCAAGATCCTCGAGGGCCTGGTGCGGCCGGTGCGGGGCAACGTCCGCTCGTTCTGGTACCAGCACCTGGAGCGGTTCTTCCGCAAGCACGGCCTGCTCGGGAAGGCGCGCCTGACGTCGCCCTGGACACGAGTGAAGTGGGAGAAGCTGCTGCGCGGTGAGCGGTGGACCCGCAGCGGCCTGACGCCCGAGGAGCGGGCCGTCGAAGACATGACGGAGGCGATCAACCGCTTCGTCGCCCACAACGTCTTCCGCTACGGCGGGGCATTCCAGTTCCAGGAGCCCATCGAGGCCAAGCACCACGTCGGGCGCACACGGCCGGTGTTCCTGTTCTTCACCGAGAAGGAAGGGCTCTGGTGGCTCTGCCAGATGCTGTGGGACCAGGAGGAGAACCCCCGTAAGGTCTCCATCTCTGTCCTGGCAGCCAACGGCCAGCCGTCCCTGCTGGCCCTGGAAGACTTCGCCCTGCGGCTGCTCAAGAAGGCGAAGAACATCGTGATCGGCGCGCTCTGCGACTTCGACCCCTGGGGATACAGCATCGCTCAGCAGATTGCCGCCAAACTGCGCTTCTTCGGATTCACGTCAGTGACCGCGTACTACCTGACCACCGCCGACCTGTTCACGCCGGAACAGACGGCGCTGGGCAAGGACTTCAGCCCGGTCATCGCGCCTGGCAGCACGGCACCAAAAAGCCTGCAGACGCTGGTGAAGAACTGGCTCGACCGTACGGGCGGTGTGGACGGCAAGCCGTTGGGCCTGCACATCGACGTCCTCAGCGATGACGTCAAGCAGGCGCGGGCGGTGGAGTGGATGGACGCGGTACTGGCCGGGCAGGTGCCGCCGTACCCGCTGGTGGACGTCGTGCCCTTCCCCGAGGACGCGAAGTGAGAAGGCGTTCCATAAGATACGATAGACGCCGCAACTATTGGAACAATGTGGACGGAGGACGCCCCCACACAGTCAACACGGCTGTGTTACGCTGACTCCGATTCCATACGATTCCTATCGGTACTTCTGCCACCGGACTTCGGAAGGAACCCTGGTTTAGACTTGAAGGAGCAGTCAGAGCCGGCCAGCAACAAGACGCACCAACTGTGCGAAATCTCGATCCAGGGCCCGTCCGCCTGCCGTGAAGGCCGTGAACTTCACGACTGTCCTTCCTTTGACGAAGAGCACTCGAAGGCCATTCTCGTTGTTCAAACGGACTCTCTCAGCCTCCTCCGATGACGTGCCGGGCCGAGTGAGGCCGACATAGTACCAGCTCGCGTCCCCAACCCTGCTCGCGCCCGGGAGCCCTTCTTTCCATATGCCCGTCGTGCCAGGCCTCGGCAGTGTGATCCGCGCGTACTCCATCGCCTCCGCCGGAGTTGCCAGGATGACCCGACTGACGGACACTGTCGTACGGGGTGTGTCCTTGAGTCGGCCCTCTCGGATCAACTTGTTCAAGGTCGGAGCCGACATGTCCATCCAGAACTCGTGCAGGCTGACTACTTCTCGAGTGAGGACGAAGGCCTCCGAGCGCGCGAAACGCCCGGAGCGGCGACGGAGATCGTCCAATGTGCTCACTCCGTCCACTGTGGATCGATGCAGCTGGAGTCCGGGGAGACTCGCGGTGTCCAGGATGGGGGGCACAGTCTGACCCAGGGTGAAGTCAGAGCCGCTTGCGGTAGTCATCAGCATGGCCAGAGTCGTCAATAGCACCGCAGCGAAGCAAGCGATTCTCGCTCCCATGTCTTGCCTCCAATCAATCGAACTTTGACAATGTGTAGGGGGCGTACCAGACTGCCGTGGAGCCGTTGTTCATGATGATATCCGCCCAGTCGTTCTGGAAGAGAGTCCGCCCCCACCAGTCACCCGTTGGTGTCGTCTTTATAGCCAAGCAGGCGTCCCACACCTTGCCCTCCACCGTCCCAACCTGATGGAAATTGAAGTTGAACTCGTCCCAGTCGCTGACAGTGAAGAGCGCAGGATCGGCGATTCCATGCGTCCAGCCTTTGCTCGGTTTGAAGTCCAGCCACGACAGATCTGACTCTCTCCAGACCTGCACGAGCTGCGCCGGGACGCCGAGTGCCGCACAGTGCAGGACAAAGAAGGAGGAGGTGTCCATGCAGTCGCCACCATCCGTGTCATTCAAGAACTCGGTCAGGTGGAACGTCGCACCTCCATCATCGGTGTGGCTGAAGTCGCTCGGGTTGTAGGATCCCCCACCCGGGTGAGAGAGGGCCAGCCATTCGTATGCGCGCTGGGTCGTGTAGTATCTAGCTTCGCCAGGATTTATTGCACCGTTTCCGAACTTGCAGGCCCTTTTCATGGTGTCCAGCTTCACGCCGACCCTCAAGTCCGGAAAGGCGATGGGTTCTGCGCCGAAGGGCTCCAGAGGCTTGCCCAAAGTGACGTAGATGTTTTCCTCGGTCGTGGTGTACCGGCCCATGACGATAGGATCCCCTTTGCGCCGTACACGCCAGATGACCTTGTATATCTCCTGCACCCATCCGGGCATTCGCATCGGGACGATGATCTGAGCCTCTGAAGAGCTGGGATCTTGGACTTCCGAAGGGAGCTCCGGGAAGCTGAACTCCTGGTCCTGGACCAGCACCTCTCCCTCGGGCGTCTCCGCTCGCACAACATACGTACCGGAGGGATAGTCACCCCACTCATCCCACCTGTACTTGATGACGGCGTTCACCTTGGTCGGATCCGGAAGGCCCGGATAGATTGGTTCGCGCGTCGCTGTCCTCTCCGTGATCTCGTTGCCTGTCGGCGCGTCGACGTAGGCATCGCCCATCACGGGGACTGCAATGGGGTGGGTCTCCGGGTACCCCCACTCGTCATAGTAGACCCGCGAAATCGGGGCGTCACTGTCGTCGTAAAGCCGAATGCTCGCTTCGGCTTCCACCCGCGTAAGGGTGGGAAGGGGCGGGATGAACGCCACAGTACCACTCGCCTCACCGGTTGTGCCATGCGCGGACGTGGCATCGATTCTCCAACTGTAGACACCGTACGGAGCATAGTCGTTGGCAGGGGTGCTCCAGCCAGTCCAGGCTCTGTCGACGGTGGTCCCGCTTCCGCTCAAGGTTCTCACCAGTTCCCCGGCCGGATCTCGAATTGTTATCGTCCAGGTGACAGGAGGAAGATCGACATTTGAGATGTCGGCCTTGATCCTCGTCGATTCTCCCCTTCCAAACGCCTCTGGCACCGCCCGTGCGTTGTTCAGGACCACGTGGTTGTCGCCGCAGGTGACGAATCCTTCGGCTTCGTCCCACGGCATCGGCGAGTTGGTACCGACAACGACGAAAGGTCCTAACCATCTCGTGGTGAAGTTGAAGTTGCGTCCCACATAGTCAGGAAGGAGGCGGAACTCGACGGTGTGCTGTCCGAGTCCTGTCAACTGAACCTTGTACGAAGGTAGATCGGCGCTGTAGGGTGTGCTGTGAGGATAGAACTGGGCGGTGCCCGAGTACACCTGGGAGCGCGAGACCAGCTGGCCGTCCACCTTGATGCTGTCTGGATCCGCATAACTGCAACTCACCCAGGCAGAGGACGAGTAGTATTCGCTGAGCAGGTTGACGGACGCAGTGAACACCTCTCCCGGCTCGTACGTCTGCTTTGGAACGCTCAACTCCGCAACCCAGGAGTCATAGCGTCCCGGGCCGTTGTAGACGCAGGGATGCCCCTCATGCCGGGACATGCCGTGCTCATGTGTGCCGGGGAGGTCGGCATACGTGACCTGGCGGATGGTGGAACTCTGGTAGACGCGATCACCAGTCTCCACCCGCACCGTCAACTGGTAGTCTCCAGCGTCGTGCAGCGGCATCGTTTCGGCGATCCAGTGATCGTAGCGCACGTCATCGACCCGCCCCTCACGGATCGCCTCAAGGTTCTCGCGCTCGATTTTCGGGAATGTAGCCGGGGGGCACGGAGTGCTGGAGACCTGCTCATCCCGAAAGTACGACCGGATCTGCGAGCGATTGATGAAGAGAGGGCGGTTTTGCTCATCCCTCACCGTGATCAGGAAGCGAAGCCTTCCTTCATAGGTCCTCAAGTTACCGGAACTTGGTCCAGCATCATGCGCCTTCGAACGGCTTGTAGAGCCGACGTCAGCCCGAACTTCCGAGTGATCCGCAGGAGGTGATCCGCAGCAAGATGGTCCCGCAGGGCTGCCTTGAGTTCAGGTACCGAGCCGATCGCAGCGTCTTCTTGTTCGTCGTCATTTGCATCGCCCGAGCGTTGGATGCCCAGGTAGATGAGAAGAAGGTAGGCGAGCGCGCACAGGTGGAGGTGATGCTCCACGCCGGCTTCAGGAACAACCTGGTAGTCGCCCAAACCCAGACTCTGCTTGGCAATCTTGAACCAGATCTCAATACCCCATCTCTCGCGGTACCCCTGGACCACATCCTTCGCGGACAGGTCCAGATCGTCCGTCACCAGCACGATGAAGGCGCCGTCGCGGACGCGTTGGCTGAAGACCAGTTTCACGCGGCCGACTTTGGAGAGAATTCCAATGCGTTCGGACACCCGGAACTTCTGTGGCCCACGGTAACCCGGAAGCTCAATCAGTTGGCCGTCATAACGCAGGACGCCCGGGCCATAGGCCCCGACGACTCGCTTCTTGATCTTCGCACCTCCTCTGGACGCCCCGCGCTCTGGCACGAAGGTCCGGTTCGACTTTGCCACCGAGATGTAGTGGATGCCGCGCTTCTTGCAGGCCTCGACGACAAACTGGCACAGGAAGGCCGAGTCGAAGAGGGCGCGCGCAGAGTCGCCTGTCAACTCGCCTGGCAGCGCCTCGATGACCTCCGCCGCGAGCTGGTTCTGCGTTCGGAAGTGCTCCTTCCAAGCACGTCCCCACTTCTTCTTGCAGTAGGCTTCCGTGCGGTACAGGCGGATCGCCCAGGGGATCACAACGCCGCGGAACTTGAGACAGACGACCAAGAACTGATGGCCAAAGGTCATGGCGTTCAGCACGTGATCGAAGAAGCGATGCGCCGCCTCCATCGTCTTCCCGCTCTTGTGGGTCTTGGTGCCGTCGATCAACAGAAGGACGAGCATCCCCGGCTTCCATCCGAGACCACGAAGCACGAAGAGGGCGGCGCGCTGGAGCACGGGCTCGGCTTTCCAGGGGCTGACAGACACGAAGTCGACGAGACGCTGCTGGTAGGGCGCGTCGAGCAAGAGCCTGTGCAGGCCAGCAATGGTCTTGCGGCCCTCGGAGAGCGCGATGGCCATCACCAGTCGCCAGAAGTGCTCGAACTGGCGCTTCTCAAAGAACGGCTTCAGTGTGCGGAAGAATGGAAGGAGGAGCGTGGTGAGGTGAGCGATAAGGAACATCTGAGGTCCTCTGCCTTGTTGACTCGACACCAACAAGATCGGCATGAGGGCCTCTTCTCTTCAGGCCTCTCGGCCCATCAGCTTGAAGAAGTTCCGGTAACTTGAGTAGGTCTCGCGCTTCGCCTGGATTATCAGGCCCGAAGACGTCGTTGTGGAGAGGGAAGAGAGACTGGGCGCCGTCTGGTCCGCTTGCGGAATCGGATCAGACCCGGCCGTACTCGACTGTGGCGCGCTTCCGCATCCAGCCAGGCTGACGACGGCACTGACGACGAGGAACACCAGCGCCAACCAAAGGAAAAGTCTCCGCACGAGCCCAGCCCTCCTGCCTACTGCTGATCAGAGAGAGCGATGGTGAAACCGCGCGGCACACAGATGGCTCTCCCCGATGCCACGGATCTACCCAAATTCAAGATAGAAAACACAAAAGTCTAGAAGATTTTCAAGAAGAGTAAGAACGCTACAAAGCGGTCTTCGGAGACGAATCCAGCCTGATGGGCCAAACTCTGAGGTTCTTAGAACGCTGCGGAAGAGAGCCGCGTAACCACACCATCAGCGCCCCAAATGTCTCCATTGTTGTCCTCAGCAAGGCATGTTATCACGGGCATGGCGCCAGGGCCGCGCCAGGACGCGGTTCCCGGATCAGGCCGGGAGGCGGCGCAGGGGGGACGGACGCGGGCCGGGAAGGGGAGCGGCATCCCGTCGAACAGGAGGGACTCGACCTGGACGCCGAGGATCTCGACGACTTCCCGCGCTTCGAGTCCCTGACACCCCGCCAGCAGCAGGCCCTGCGGGACGGCATGAACGCGCTGCTCGAGGCCTGCCTGCTCGAGCTCACGGATGTCGTGGACGTTGAGAAGTTCGTCTTCAAGCAGACCGCCATGGCCGCCCTCGTGCCGCCGCGCTATCACCACCGCTGCGACCTGGGCTTCGCCCGCCGCCTGCTGGTCGCCCTCGTCTGCGCCATGGAGCGGCTCCGTGACAGCGAGTCGCCGCGCTGCGTGGCCGAGGAGATGGCCTTCCAGGGCATCATCGACTTCACCCGC
>Ga0172368_10006283_pt1 | contig 12854 bp, 11 predicted proteins | sample Lak11m_FD_114540 | JGI IMG/M metagenome (GOLD analysis project Ga0172368, IMG submission 114540) | Freshwater microbial communities from Kabuno Bay, South-Kivu, Congo - kab_022012_11m | ecosystem: Environmental > Aquatic > Freshwater > Lake | place: Democratic Republic of the Congo: South-Kivu...
GCAGTGAATCTCCGATTCAATTCCGCGAGTTGGTTTTGCATGTTCTCTCGGTCTCTGTTTTACTAATGAGGACCATTTGGGCCTAGTTTACGTATTTCTCTAAATTTCCGCGGGCTCTGAAACTGTATGCGTTGACTGTCATAGCCGCCGGCGTCGTGGTCCAGCGCAGCGTAACCAGGATGAACAATACTTTAACCGTCGATCTGACAGCGTCAGACGATGGCTGCGTCATCGACAAATCTCCCTCGCAGCAAAGTGCCCATCGTGCCTGTACTTGGCATCAGGAGGCCTCGGGTTAGCTTCTTTGGCCGGGGATTAAACTGTGGAGCATCAACAAGCAATCACTCGATGCGAAACAGGAGGCGCAAATACGCCGCGTCCTCATGCGTCTATTCGTCCCCATAATTTTAGGAACAAGTAGGAAACAAGCACCCAAGACGCGAATATACCCCTTCCCTACATACTATAGTGCAACGAGTCTGTACGTTGCAAGAACAAAATAAGGCATAACATGTAGGCCAGTCTTCGAGATTCTGAAACCGTACCCCGGGACTCACCGGGCTTGTCTAAATTTCTCTCGGAATCAACCACTGTGTCTGCGAGGTATTTTATGACCGTTCAGGGCACCTTCAAGATGTCGGCGCTTTATGAAATTAGTGCTTGAGGCCATGCCTTGTCAGACCCGACGTGATCGGGCGTCTAGGATTCCTGGATCGCCGTTTCCACGGGAATGACAGATTTAGTAAGGCATCCAATTCGCCTTTACTTTCCACAATGGCTATAGTCCCTATCATGCGTTGTTATGTGCCTGCCCGGTAGCGCCAGCCCCCTCAACTGGAGGTGTGAATATTGGTCGCTATGCCTTTTGCTGATGTGCAATTTGTGTTAGTTTGACATCTCATGAGGAGCCATGGCGGAGGACAAAAGCCCAATGGATAGGGACGAATGGGAAGCCCTATGCAAGTGCTGCGGAAAGTGCTGCTACGAGAAGATCGACCTTGGCGGCGGCTTTGTCCGTTACACGAGCGAGCCATGCAAGTACCTCGACACGGAAACCAAACTGTGCAAGGTCTATGTAAATAGAACCGAAGTGGAGCCGGACTGCATCATCCTTACCCCTGACAAGGTGCGGGAGATAAGCTGGATGCCTGAAGACTGCGCTTACGTAGAATATACAAGGCTGCAAGACACCCTTGCTGCCGTGCGAAGGATCGAGACGCGCCAAAAAAAGCGCGAACATTCCAGGAGGAAGAGATAATGGCGGTCAGAACGTTAAATGTGAATGAAGATATCTTGAGCGCTAATGATTTGTTGGCAGGCAATCTCAAGAAAAAATTCGTTGATTCCCATGTATATGTGATGAACCTAATGTCTTCGCCCGGAGCGGGCAAAACGTCAGTTATCCTCAAGATCATCCAAGAGCTCTCGCGAAAACACAAGATAGGGGTTATAGAAGGCGACATCGCCTCGGACGTGGACGCCCAGAAGATACAGAAGGAAAACATCGACGTGGTTCAGATCAACACCAAAGGCGCATGCCACTTGGACGCAAATATGATATCACGTGCGGCCGAAAGCCTTGGGTTAAAAGGCAAGAGCCTGCTGATCATCGAAAATGTGGGGAACCTCGTCTGCCCAGCAGAGTTTAACCTCGGCGAAGACACAAAGGTCATGATCCTTTCCGTCCCCGAAGGCCACGACAAACCATTGAAATACCCCCTCATGTTCACGGAATCCCGTGCACTGATCTTGAACAAGATAGATTTGCTTCCCTATACCGACTTCAACATGGATGAACTTAGACGCACGGTCACGGCCATGAATCAGTCCATAAAGATCTTTCCCCTGTCGGCAAAGACGGGGGAGGGCGTCAGCGACTTTATCAACTGGTTGGATGAGCAGATACTAGCAAAGTAGATGGGTGAAGCCGCTCAGTCAATGGACAACGCATAAGAGAGGGCAGACGTGAAGCCATATACATGGGATCGAAGCGAAAGAAGCGAGCCGCTAGTCTTGGCGGCCTTTATGAAACGTCCTCATAGGCTGGCTGCGATAGTCTTGGCGATGTGCGTATCTCTTCTCAATGCCGCCCCAGCAGCGTCTATGCAGACAAGACGGCTCACCGATGCAGAAGTCGCCAAGGAGATCCTCAAGCCCAACACCAAGGCCATTGTGGAAGAGTTTCTTAAATGGGAACTGCGGGAAGTCAACGACAAGGTGACCAAATATTTGCTCAACGACTATCCATCTCTAGTATTCTTCGTCAAACAAGTGGATCGTGGTCCGCTAAAGAGCCTCTTCTTCCTCGAGGAATGGGTCCATCGGCTCAAGGACGCCCAAGAGAACATCGACTCCTTTCCATATTCAACTATCTTCTCTTCAGGGGAAAAGAAAAAGATCCTCGGCCTCTCCAAGACCACCAAACAGATAATTTCCTATGGAATTCCCCTGATAAAACGGGATTTCGTGCGGGTTGCCCATGCTGCCACATTCCTGGCGGACAAACAAGGCAAGCATCCCATGGAATTGATCCCCAATCCTGCGTTTCGGGATGCCATATATCGGCAATGTGAACCAACGCCTGCGGGGCTGGACAAAGAGTTGGGGGAACTCTCTGAAGGAGAATTGATTTGCATGCGACTTGGATGGGTTCTGGAACAGGTGACCGTCACGAGCGTCTGGCTCAAGATGACGGACAACACCCTTCCTACCGAGGGTGATTATATGTTCTTTCGCAAGAAGCGAAGCGCATATTTCGAGAAGCGACTACAGCGAATTTACGGCGCGGCTTCCGCAAGATGAGCCTCATACTGATAAGAACACCAACCGTGGTAACCAAATGGCCCCCCTCTTAAGATTGCAATCAGTCACCAAATGCTACATCACCGGTCTGACCTGCCAAATCTTCCCGATCAACGGCATAACCTTAGAGATAGAACCCGGGGAGCGAATCATCCTCTTGGGGAAGAGCGGCTCTGGCAAGAGCACCTTCCTCAACCTCGTAGGCGGCGTGGATCGCCCAACGTCCGGCAGCATTTTTTTCGACGGCCGCGACCTCGCCGTTTTGCGAGCATACGAACTTGCCCAGTATCGTAGAACTCAGGTGGGCTTCATCTTTCAGTCCTTCAACCTATTTTCTACCCTAACGGTGGGCGAGAATCTCATGCTGCCCCTTGACCTGCTTGGACAGCCCGATGAGTCCAAGGCGAGAGCCCTACTCGAAGCAGTGGGGCTAGACGGAGCGTGGGACAGGTTCCCAGAGCAGCTCTCCGGTGGGGAGCAGCAGCGGGTAGCCATAGCCAGGGCGTTGGTCAAGGGGCCGCGCATAATTCTGGCGGACGAGCCCACGGGCAATCTCGATCTCGACACGGGTAATGACATACTCAATCTCATCGACGAAGTATGCCGCAGCACGTCTGCCACCCTCATCATGGCCACCCATAGTCAAGAGGCGACCTGGCTGGCTGACAGGGTCTATATGCTCAGAGGAGGGCGATTCGTTGAAGAACCAGTCCAGAGTAGAGGCGAATAATTATTCGCGGCCAAGAAAACCATTGAAAATGCCGATCTCACTCACCCCAAAAACATGACGCTCGGCCCGCTCCTGAAATTCAGCTTCCGCTACTACAGGCGCCATGCGCTTCTGTCCATGCTGTGCCTGCTGGGAATCATGCTGGGTGTGGGCATTGTCGTGGCTGTAGAACTCATTAACGAGTCTGCGTTAGCATCCTTTGCCAGGTCGGTGGACGTGCTCTCCGGCCGCGCCACCCACTCCATCGTGTCTCAGTATGGACGCATCTATGAAGAACACTTTGCGCCTATTTGGAGACATCGCCAGGTAAAGGCCGCAGCGCCTGTGGTGGATGTGATGGCGGAGGCGATAGAAACAGGCTCGGAATCCATCCGTTTCCTTGGCGCAGACCCTTTTCTTGATGCTGACTTCAGGGCCGCTCCCTTGGGAGCGGGGGATGAAAAGGCTTTGAAGGAATTCCTGGGAACAGGAGGGCCTGCCGCATGGCTCTCTGAACCTTTCATGAAAAGGCATGGGCTGAAACCAGGGCAGTACATCACCGTACTCACCGCAGGTATCGAGAAACCGGTCCGGATACTGGGTGCCCTTCCTTCCGGATCAGAGGTGAATCTCGGCGATAACATTGCCCTTATGGACATCGCCGCCGCCCAGGATGTCTTTGGCCGAAAAGGGTTTCTTGACCGCATTGACGTGATCGTCAACGGCGATGCCGGAAGTCTTGCTGCCGATCTCCCTAGCGGCCTGATGCTTACGGACGCCGACACCCGGAAGTCCGTACTCGAATCCATGCTCTACTCGTTTCAGCTCAATTTGGCGGCCATGAGCCTGCTCGCCTTGTTCGTGGGCGTATTCCTTATCTACAATTTCTCGATGTTTTCCGTCCTCGCGCGGCGCGAAGACATGTCGCTCTTGATGACCTTAGGAACGGATAGGAAAGAGCTGAGCGCGGCGTTCTTGTGCGAGTCGCTCCTCCTGGCCGCGATTGGCAGCCTTGTGGGCGTTCTTTTTGGCTACCTTGTGGCAGCCCTGGGCATAGATCGCGTATCCTCGACCATTAGCGAGCTTTATTATCAGGTGGATGTTCGGAATGTAACCCTGAGCCCGCGGGTTGTCTCCACCGGACTCGGCGTCGGTTTTGCCGCAACCTTGCTTGGGGTACTCATACCGGCCTTCGAGGTGTCTTCGACGCCGCCGGTGATAGGTTTGCAGCGCCAGAGTATCGAGGACCGGGCCCATGGTCTCAAAGGCTTTCTCCTGGCCTGTGGTCTGACGCTCGTGGTGTTCTCTGCCGGCGCCGCCTGGGCGTCGCAATTTTCGGTGCATTGGGGGTTTGCGTCGGCCTTTGCCATGACCCTTGCCTTTGCCCTATTTACGCCGTCATTTCTCTCGCCCTTCACCCACTATGTCGGCGCTGCGCTTAGGAAGTATATTCGCTCCATCGAGGGGTTTCTGGCTGCACGAACCATCAAGGCCTCTTTGAGCCGCACCAGCATAGCAGTGGCGGCCTTAGCCTCGGCCCTGGCCATGACCATTGGCGTGGATACCATGATTTACAGCTTCAGGACGTCGGTGTCTTCGTGGCTCAAAGGCGCGCTCCAAGGAGACCTCTACATCTCACCTGCAACCACCAAATGGGATCACCCTCTCCCCGAATCCTTGATTCAAAAGCTCGAACAGGATCCCCGCATCGAGGCGGTTGAGCGGTATGCGACATACAGCGTCTATGTCAACGGCCGGCCGGTAAAACTTCGCGTTATTGACGCCTCTATATTGAAGCATTATGCACGATTCCGGTTCATTACAAAGGAGCAAGGGGCCTGGGAGGCCATGGAGAGAGGCGGAGTGTTTATCTCTGAATCCCTAGCCTTCAAATTCGGGTACAGGGCCGGGGATCTCATCGAGTTGGCAACACCAAGCGGTACCAAGAACTTCCCGGTGGCGGCCGAAGTGAGGGACTATTCGTCGGACCAAGGGACCATCCAGATGCACAGAGAAATTTACAAAAGGCTTTGGAAGGATGATCGCGTCCAATCAGTGGCAATCTTCTTGAAACCCGGGGAGTCCCCAGAAACGGTGCGTTTATCCATCATGGGTATGTTTCAGGGCCTTGACAGGACCATCGCGTCTAACACACGTATGAGAGAAAACATCCTCGTCATCTTTGACAAGACCTTTGCCCCCACGGCAGCGTTAAAAGGGGTGTCTCTCTTGGTGGCGCTGCTGGGAGTGGCGACGGCCCTCATGGCTATCCTCATGGAACGGTCTCGAGATATGACGGTGTTGGGCTACCTAGGCCTGACCCCACGTCAGCTCGCAGCCATGAACATCTGGCAGTCCCTATTGATGGGCCTGGCGGCCTTCCTCGTCTCCGTGGTCTGCGGACTACTCCTCACCTATATCATCGTTTACTCCATCAACTACCGCTCATTTGGCTGGTCCATAGACATCGCGGTTGATCTCGGAGTGTTTGCCAAGACTTTTTTCTTGACCATCGTCGCGTGTTTTGTCTCGTCTCTCTACCCGACGTATCGGCTGCTGAGGGGCCAAGAAGTTATGTCGGCCCGCGAGGAATAATGTGGAAACCCTCCGCGCCCTTCGTCGAAATTAGTTGGCCCTCGGTACAGCTGCAAAAATTATGGACGACATCGCTTCGCCTTGCTCGCAACGACACACGTATGTCTCATGTCTTTGCGAGGAATCGAAGGCGACGTAGCAATCTCGGTTGCTGTGTCTTGAGCCCCCTTCCTGCTGAAGCAATACAATAGCAGGGGCTATGAAAGTAGGATCCAGCCTGGCCATTTCTTTTGCGATTTTATGTGCCCTCCTCGCTCTCATCAACCCACGCTGCACCAAAGGGATTATGAGACAGAGGTTCCTTATCGTCGATATCTAAAGGTCCATCGATCCATAACGATTCTCGAAAGTAAACGCGAATTACGTGCACGATTCTGTCTGTCGTTCCCGTGAGAACATGAATCCAGGAATCGTGGATGCCCGATCACGTCAAGCATGACCAGGGATGGCCTGTAGCGCCAGTGGGGTAGAGCGCCAACGTCTTCGAGTTCACAGGAACGGTCATCAGAGTTCACGCAAACAGATTTGGATTGCGACAGAGACATAGAGAAGGACTATAGTTGCATTGGGCGTGGTTTTTGGGGGTATTTTTTTCTATGAGTTGACTAATTTGGTTAATTATGGTGGTATAGATTCAGAGGAGAACAAATGTTTTACACCATGAGGCCGCTACCAGCGATCTGCCATCGCCACAAGCCGTAACTCGGACTGACCTCCAAGCGCATCTCGATACCACAACGGCCGGCCGCAACACACACACGCAGGAGACCCCACCATGACTCAGACAAACCACCTAAAACTCATGTCAAATTCATTCAACAAACTCCACGAACAATTGTCTGTCATCAGGCGACACCTGGAACAAGTCGGTGATCCTGAGGCCCACAGGCTCTTCCAATCCATGGAGTTCGGCCTGCTGGCCCCAATGCGCAAACTCCGCCGACGACTGGATATTCCGTATGACTGGCACGAACAGAGGCCCACCAAGGAGGTCCATCGAACATGAAGCGTTCGGAAATGGTTTGTTCCGCGTGCATCAAATTTCAAGATGGCTTTTGCCGATATACTCCTGAGCCTCGCTTTATTCCTTCTCCCGGGACGCATTGGTGCGCCCAGGGCACGTGGCGCCGCTGGTCCAGGCGATACCTCGAGATGGAGCCGTATTATTGGGGCGAATGGGAGGAGACGGTGCAGTAGCGGTGACCGACCGAAAAAGGCCCAAGGGCTGTGCCAGCAGCCGTAAGGCGCCGGACATCAACCCGGAGGCCCGGCACAGCGAACAAGCACCAGACGGAGAGAGCCCCAGCGTCAGCGACCGCCTCCACGCCATCGTGGAGGACGACTCCATGCCGCTCACCGCATCTAGGGCCATTGATCTCGTCGCCCGATTCATGGCCGTGGTACCCGAGTCGTCCCGGGAAGATATGGAACGCCTAAAATTGTTGGACAAGTTCCTGAATACAGCCAGAGCCCTTATGGAAACCCGGCTAAAGACCGAAGATGCTCGGGACCTCTCGGAGCGCTTGGATGCCATAGAGAAGGAGTTGGGGCAATGACAGAAAGGAGGCTCGCAATAACGGGAAGAGGCTTCACATTGACAAAGATCGCTTCCATCCACCGCGTCCGTATGCGCTTGAATCGTCTGCTGCCTCGCCTCCGTGCAAGACTAGATGCGGACGAGGCGCTGCCAAACATCCAGACTTTTCTGGAAAACCTTACAATAGTGGACAAGCGAGGCGAGTTGACGCCGTTGATTATGAACAGATCGCAGGAAATGGTGTTCGAGAGGGTCATGGAGTGTCGCGAGCGCCGCACCCCGGGTCGTTTCATCTGCCTTAAGGCGCGACAGCTAGGCATATCTACGCTTATTGAGGCCTTTCTCTTTGCCTTGACAACTTTGTACCCCAACCGATCAGCCTTGGTAGTGGCCCACAGTGTTCAGGCTGGCCAGACCATGTTTTCCATGACCCGGCGCTTTTACCGCCGGCTGCCCGGCAGTTGGCGCAGGCCGCTTAGCCGCAATACCCTGCGGTGTATGGAATATCGGGCGCCGCATTCGTCTTGGATTCAAATCGACACTGCGGGCAACCAGGCCTTGGGGCGCGGCAGCACCATCCACTACGTGCATGCGTCTGAGGTTGCGTTTTGGGAGCGGCCTGAAGAGCCTATCCTGGCCATAAATCAAGCAATGCCGCGTCATTGGGACACGCTCATTCTTTGGGAGTCCACGGCCAACGGCGTGAACAATCTGTTCCACCGGACATGGCTGGCGGCTCAACGAGGAGACTCGGACATGGAACCGATTTTCTTGTCTTGGAAGAGCTTTCCCGAGTACAGCCTTCCCCCGGCCCCGGGCGAGCGGTTAACGCTTACAGAGTCTGAGTCTGAGTATGCAGACGTCCACGGCCTTGACGCAAGTCAGATGAAATGGGCTGTCCACATAATGAGGTCGCAGTGCCATGATTCATGGGATAAGTTTCATCAGGAGTATCCAGTATCGCCGGAACTCGCCTTCTTGTTCACAGGTATGCCGTGGTTCGACGCCTCGACAGTGGCTAGGATGTTGAACGAGACCGCGTGCGATCCCGTCTTCGTGGGGAGGATAGAATCCGAGAGTCCCGACAGCCTAGCCCCTCTGCTCATACAGGATGCCGCCGGCCCTTTGGCCGTTTGGAAGCATCCCTGCAAGTCGTATTCATACGCCTTGGGCATGGATGTGGCCGAAGGCATAGGCGCTGACTACACAGTGATACAGGTGATCTGCCGCGAAACCGGCGAAGTCGCGGCCATGTACCGTTCCAACAGGGTGAAGCCGGAGGTCGCCGGAAGGCACGCATGCCTCCTGGCCGCTTACTATCTTTATGGGCTGTTGGGGATCGAACGCAACGGGCCTGGCTTGGCTGCGCTTACGGTGTGCGAACGCGGGGAGGCTCGGTTCCCCATGGTACAAGGCTATCCCAATCTCTACTATCATACACTGACAGACGTGCGCGTCCCTCGTGAAACGTCTCGCTTGGGGTGGATAACCAACGCAATCACTAAGCAAACAATGCTGGCGCGGCTCTCCGAATCCATCAGGAGCGGGGCTTTGACCGTTTACAGCAAGACAACCCTATTGTGTATGCAGGGCTTTGTGTGGGATGCCGAACGCCGCTCCTTCCGACAGACCTATCGCGCTCCGGGGGACCGCCTCAGCCATGACGACGAGATTATGGCCCTCGCCATTGCCGAGGAGATGCGGCGCCGCGCTGTGGCAGAGCGTTTCATGCCGCCTTCCCTAGGCCTGGGCGGGTTTTGATGTCTCACGGGGATCCGCCCATAAGAGTGCAGTTGCTCTTCGACGGTTCAATAGCCGTGACAGGACAAAGCTCAACCCTGGTGTTCAGCAGAGTGTGGGCCGGCGTGGGGTGGCCGGAGGCCGAGCAAGGCGCCCTGTGCGTCTTGGCCGAATCTCTGGAAGGGGTTTATCATGCGCTTGCAGAATGGCGCGGCAGCCTCTACGACCTGGGCAGCGCGGCCTCGAGCGCCTGGGCAGACTTGCTGGTGGATTCTTTCTGGATCGACGCCTCGGATGAGGTATCCACAACGTACTTCAGGCGGCTGGATTTCTCTCTTAGCGGGGTCAAGGAGGTTGAGGCGCATTGCAGTAGTCTGAAGCGGCCACTCGGGCGCCCGGCCGGGGCAAATGGAGCCGTTGGGCCTGCCATCGTAGGCGTTAGGCCGACCTTCCGAGAAAACTTTCGGGCATCGCTCGAAACCATGCGAGGCATATCAGCTTCAGAGAGGCTCGCCGTGCATCAGGATAGGTGCCCAAGCCTTGCCTTTGCCCTGAAGAGAGATCTGGATTATCTGCTGCGATCCCCGGTCGTCAAGGCCCTCGTGTGGGCGCTTACTGCCATGGAATCGACCCGGGGCCAGGCCGCGGTCCAGGTGGGACCCGACGACGTCTGGTACCATAATGTGCACAGATAGCCTCGGTGTCATTCAAAGAGCATTCAAGCAATATCGTGTTAAGTTTTAAGAAAGGCTATATAGGACAGGGACTCGCATTTTCAATTCCATCACGCATGACTTGATTCCCATTCCATGATATGAGAATGGCAGACCCCGATCACAAGGAGCGGAGACGACAATGGACCTTATCTACCCAGAATTCGAGGATATGCCGGCTAGATTTGGCCGAGACGCCGCGGATCCACTAATGTCCAACACGCCCCAGTCTGAGGATCCGATGGACCCGGGATACGTCATCAGCGCGGCCACCCGCACCACAGACGACGATTGGGAAGACGACGAAGAATCGGATGACCTGGAAGAAGACTTCGACGAAGAATGGGACGATGAAGACCTCGATGATGAAGACCTCGATGATGAAGACTATGATGATGAGGAGTTCGACGAGGACGAGGAATATGAGGATGATTTCGAAGATGATGAATTTGATGACGAATACGATGACACGGACGAGGACTACGAAGACGACGAAACTAATTGATAAAACCGGTCCTAAGCCGGTGCTTCTAAAGCGCGGCTAACGCGCTGGGCAACACAATGGCCCAGGGCGCTGTCTTGGGCGAACGCATATCCATAGCATGGATCATTTCATGACTTCATCGGTCATTCCCGCGAAAAGGGGAATCCACGAGCACTGGATGCCCGATCGCGGCGGGCGCTGGCCTGAGGTTGCTTCGCTCAGCTCTCAATGACGGGAGTGCGGTTTTGTCATTGCGAGGAGCCGAAGGCCACATGGCAATCTCGTTCCGAGATCCTAGAGCCCCTCTCCAAGAAACGAAAGGACAATTATGACGTATGTGGTTGGGAATGCGACTCATTTTCGCGGTCGTGCGCTCTTGGGGGACCCTCAGCCCGGCGATGTGTATCGATACAACGGGTCTGCCTTTGCGTGCGACCTCGGCCTGAACCAATGCGAGCAAGAAATAGTCAGAAACCGCCGCAATATACAGCTCTTGTTTCTCCAGCAGGCAGCGTACCACCACATTGTATTCGGGGATGCGGTGAACGGCTTTTACGACTCCTTCGAAGACGACAGCGGGGTCGATCCAGCCCAACTCATAGGCCAGTATGCGGCGTTGAGCGGCTGCTATGAGAGCGTCCCGGATTTGGAGCCGGAGGGTGTGCATTCACTGGCCGCAGGGATGCTGGAGCGCCGCGACTGCCGGAGGATGGCGGCCGTCTGGTACCAGGACGCAGGGGCTGCCGGTCATTTCGAAGGAGCTGAGGCTGGTTTTGACGTCGGCGCGAATACGACTTCGGAAGGCGGCGGAGCGCAGACTGGGTTTCCGGCTGCTGGGCATGGTCTGACGGCTGGGGACGTGGTGCGGTTTTCAGGTTTCGGCACTGGATCGTTCAACGGGGTTCATACGGTGCAGAGTGGTACCACCACGGCAAAGATCGTAATCGACGTCGCTTATGCCTTCGAAACCATCGGGGGTGGCTGCGCGAGGCGGAAGGTGTTGCGGCTCGGTACCGGCGGCGATTGCCCCGATGTAGCTGCCGGCATGGTGATACGGGTTGACGGGTTCGAGGATGCGGCAATCGTGTCGATTGATGAGGGCACGTCTGGGGCCGCAGCCGGCGGGGTCGTCCTATCGGCGCCGATGAGCAGCGGCAACCTTGCGGGAATACATGATGCAGCGGTTTTCAATGGACGGCTGCACCCGGTTTACCGCTGCGAGGATGCGTGTGCCATAACCAAGCCTTCCACCCCCGGCACGCGGCCCCACTCCATGCAGTTGAACTGCGAGATCGTTCACTGTCCCACTCGCAAGTATTACACGATAGGCGGTTACGACTATGTGACAGGCCAGTATGAACGAAGCTGCTGCGAATATGATATAGACGCGGACGCGTGGCAGGAAGTCACGCTGTCCGGTGATTTGGTGCCTTATAGTCGGCACCATGTCGTGGGGAACGTGACGCCCCTTGGCAAGTACTTGGTCATGGGCATTGATCTGCTTCAGAATGGCACGCCTGCCAGCACCACGCCATGGATGGCCTGGTTCGATCCGGCTGCTGCGACGTGGACTACCATCACGCCGGCGAATTATCCCACGATTTATAGCCGCAGCACTGGGGCGTACGATTCGGTGGGGCATTGTTTTTGGGTATTTGGCGGCGACACGTCGGCTGGCGGCGGCTCAGGGGTATCGAATGAGCTGTGGTGCTATGACATTGATTCGAACACGTGGACGCAGAAGGGCTTGACTGCGCCTATGTCTGCGCGAGCCCGTATGAGCATGATTTATGAACCGAGCCACGGGCTGCTTATGTATGGCGGGGTTGACGGCAGCAGCGCCTTCTTGTCGGACCTGTGGCGATATGACATCGCGAGCGATGCGTGGACCCAGTTGACGCCAAGCGGGACAGCGCCAGGCGTGGCGAATGTAAAGCACTGTTACGAACCGCAGAACGGCCGGTGGTATATTTGGGGCGGTATGGACAGCCCATCGACGTACAATCCTTATGTTTATTATTATGATGCATCGGCAAATGCCTGGGGACAGCTTTATTACAGCGGGCCGCTTATTTATGGGAGCCACACATCTCGGTCGGCGATCTCGATACTGGATGGGAAGATGTATTGCTTTGGGGGCACTTTACCGAGCGGCTATGACAACGACGTGCGGATCGTGCGAGTGCACGATCCTGTGCCGGCGGCAACATGTGTTGCGGCGGCGGCCAACGAATCGTCGTGCATCGAAGTGACTGGCTGCGGCAGCGTCTCCGC
>Ga0172368_10006286_pt1 | contig 12853 bp, 11 predicted proteins | sample Lak11m_FD_114540 | JGI IMG/M metagenome (GOLD analysis project Ga0172368, IMG submission 114540) | Freshwater microbial communities from Kabuno Bay, South-Kivu, Congo - kab_022012_11m | ecosystem: Environmental > Aquatic > Freshwater > Lake | place: Democratic Republic of the Congo: South-Kivu...
ACACTCCAGGCGCTTATCGTTTGTTTTAAAATCGGAATCGACAGCAGAACCAGTACAAGTGGCCAGATATAATTAAGGGTTCCCGCTTCCTGAGCCGGGAGAAGGTCATAGGCTTTTAATAATACAATATAGTAAAGGTAAGGATTGAGAAGTCCGAGGAAAGCAGAGAAGAGCAATTCATTGAATGTCATTTTATGTAAAAGGCGACATTTACCCTGGATCACGAGTATCAGGAATAGTATTATACATGCTACAAAAGATCCATATAGAAGCAGATTAAGAGGATCCATGTAGTTGAGAGTAAGTTTGAATACAGTCCCAATGGTCGACCAGAAAAAAACGGCTGTTATAGCGAATAGATATGCCTTACGTTGGTCTTTCATAGCGGTGACGAAGGTAAGAAAGAAAGGAAAATATTGCTATTTTTGCTTTCCATAAATTCAACTTATGAAAAAACTTGCCGTTGTTGCACTTGGTGGAAATGCCTTACTTCGGGGCGATCAAAAAGGAACCATTGATGATCAGGAAGGAAATGCTTATGCGACGGCCGAATCTCTTGTAAAACTACTTAAGAGGGACTATAATATTGTCATTACCCATGGAAATGGACCTCAGGTCGGAAATATTATGCTGGCAAATGCGGCTGGGCATAAGATGTATGGAGTTCCTGAGATGCCGCTGGATATCTGCGTTGCTTACAGTCAGGGATTTATTGGCTACCTTATTGAGCAGCAACTGAGAAATGTGCTTGAGTTGCACGACATGGGAAGCGATATCATTACCATTGCCACACAGGTTCTGGTTAACAAGGATGATCCTGCTTTTCTGGACCCGACCAAACCGGTAGGACCTTTTTATACCGGGGAGGAAGCTAACACTCTTATAAAAGAAACAGGTTCGGTTTATGCTGAAGACCCGCGTGGCAGGGGATGGCGTAAAGTTGTAGCATCCCCGAAACCTTTGGTGATCATTAATAAAAAAACCATTGAAAAGATTGCACGCGGAGGTCAGATAGTCATTGCAGTTGGCGGTGGTGGGATCCCGGTTTTTTATGTTAAACCGAATAAATTGCAGGGAATCGATGCTGTAATTGATAAGGATGTTGCTTCTGCCTTGCTGGCGAGTCAGATCAATGCAGATAAATTCTTTATTCTTACTGACATTCCTAAAGTATGTATTAATTTTAATACACCCCAGGAAAAATCACTCGACAGGATGACAATTGCTGAAGCAAAGAGATATCTTGCGGAAGGACAATTTCCTGAAGGTAGCATGGGTCCTAAAATCAGGGCGGCAATTTACTTTGTCGAGAATTCAGGGAAAGATACCATCATCACAAAAACTACAATGCTGGGAATTGACAATGGGGGAACCAGGATCACTCTTGTTTAAAGACCATTTTTTTAACAGTCAGGCCCTCAATATTCAACAGCTCCTTTTCAAGTTTTCTGAATTCATTTACTTCCCCGGTCAGTTCAAGCAAAATTATTCCGCCTTTAGAGCATATATCATCATTTAGTTCATGAAGACCTAGACGGGTTTTTATAGTACATCCAAACTTCGTGAGGAGGTTTTGAACCTCCTCTATCTTCTGGGACCTGTCCGGGATATATACCCCTAAAATCCAGATATCTTGCATACTAAAATTTTATAGGAATTTTATGGTTAACAATGACATGATTCTTAAACATTATCGAAAAGGATGCCCCGTCATCATTGGATAATTGGATTGATCCGTCCAACTGTTCAACGAGGATCCTGACGATGAACATTCCCAGGGTATTCTGATTCTGAAGGTTAAAATCATCCTGAAGTCCTATACCGTTATCTTTTACGGTCAGAACATAATGATTCTCTTCAATTTTTTTTAAAATGATTTTTATTATACCGTGTCCATTGTCGGGAAAAGCATATTTGAATGCATTTGTCAACAATTCATTTGTTATAAGTCCCAAGGGGAGGGCAGTTTCGATGGTAACATCGATTGGATCCAAATGACATTGAAGTTGAACATTCTTACCGGTGAAGGTACTTAGGATAATCATAGCAAGATCGTTAAGATAGTTCGCCAATGGAATTTTATCCAGATTATCCGAAAGGTACAGATGTTCATGGATCAACGCCATAGAACGGATCCTCAGTTCAATATCTTTCATGATCCTTTGAAGCTCCGGATCAGGGTGTTTCTGTATCTGCAGGTTCAAAAGACTTATTACAATTGCAAGATTGTTCTTCACCCGGTGGTGGATTTCGCGCAACATAACTTCCTTCTGTTCCGTATTTCTCACTTTAAGTTCTTCAACCTCTTTTTCTTTAGAACGGTCGCGTATGATTGTTATAACCTGTACGACTTTACGATCCTTGAAAATGGGTACCATTCGCGTTTCTGCGTATATGGTTTTATCTTTAAGGGGAAAATTTTGCTCAGAGATAAGGATTGTCCCTGATGTAAAGACCTTGTCAATGTAAGAAATTGTTTTATCGGATATCAGGGGATATATATTGGTGATTTTTTTTTCACGGCAATCAACCCAAAATCCCTGCCGGACGTGCTCTTCTTTCAAGGCGGTATTGAGGATGACAAATCTTTTATCCTCGTCCACAACATATATCCAATCCGGGATCGAATCAAGTGTGTCCTCATACTGCCTTGCTACCCTGTGATGATCTTCTTCGGCACGCCTTCTTTCCTTAATTTCAGATAAAAGCTTTTTATTGTTTTCCGACAATGCCTTCTGATGTATGAAATTCTTCCGGTTCAGGCTTTGTATGAGGTAAGTAAGGAAAAAACCAAGGGAGGACATGGAGATGATAAAGAATAGATTATTTACATATAGCACGCGACTTGTATGGAAAGTACCATTCATAAAAGTCGCAAGGATATATGCAAATAACTGTAAGCTGCCTATCAGAATCAATGCACTGAATGAAAGACGATAGAAAATGAAAAATCCGATAATGGTCAGCATGACCCAGGCATAATAAAATTCGTATCCTTTCTGAGTCGGTTTCGAAGTAACGCCAATCATAAAAATTGAGATACATAATAAAACGTTAACAATGATGTATATCAGGTTCAGGTGTTTTTTTAAAGGTTTGATATACATTACAGCGATAGAAAAGAGAAGAAATGGGACGGCAATCCCAAAACGCAGGTAATATTCCCTCTCGACATTATCAGGAAAAAGGAGTGAACTTATAATGGCAAAAACAAGGAATAAAATAGTAGTAAAAATCAGCCCATAGCGCATGCTTTGAAGGGAAGATTCCAGATAATACTGGTAAAATTCCTTATTCAGATCCTTCTTTGACCGCCCTTCCATCTATTGCAATTAATAATTAAATATCATCCGTTGAATTTCCAGGCCACCGATCTTGTTTAACTCGGCTTCAAGTTTATCGCATTCATCAGGGTTACCTGCAAGATGGAGAATAATTATCCCAACCCGGCTGCAAACATCCTCTGTGACTTCATGAGATCCCAATCGTGATTTTATTACATGAGCATAACGGGATAGAGTTTTTTGGGTATAACCAGCCTCTTTAATGCGATCGGTAATAAGCAGACCAAGAATCCGGAATTCACTCATAGGATAAAAATTATAAAATTAAAAATAAAGATCGCGTTTCCCTTCCCGTACCATTCTGATCTTTTCGATCAACGTTTCTTTAAATGGATTCTCTTCTATCTCCTTTAACTTTTCTTCGAGAAGTTCATTGCCTTTTTCCTTTGTACCCGGGGGCGCGTAATCTTCCAGATATTCAACCATGGTAAGCAATGCATTAGGTTGGCAAAACCGTTTTATAAAACCCGGAACTGAGAATTCCATAAAATGTTCTCCTGTACGCCCGAGCCTATAACATGCCGTACAAAATGACGGAATATATTTGTGGTCAATCAGCTCTTCCATTATCTCATTCAAATCCCGGTTATCATTGATTTGGAATTGTTCAAGGTCAATATCCTGACCCTCGGCTTCTTTCTTTTTGGAATATCCACCCATCTGGATATTTGTCCCTCCATCAATCTGTGACACTCCAAACTGCATTATCTCATCCCGTATTGAAGAGGGTTCCCGTGCAGTTAAAATAAGGCCTGTATATGGCACAGCGAGACGCAAAATGGCGATAAGTCGCGTAAACTCATCATCACTGACAAGATGGGATTTATCTATATTTAACTGGGATGCATATTGTACCCTCGGAAAAGAAATTGTATGGGGACCTACATTATAAACCGCTTCGAAATGATTTGTATGCCTGACCAGACCCAATACCTCAAACCTCCAGTCATAAAGTCCGAAAAGTGCTCCGATACCCACATCATCAATTCCGGCTTCCTGGGCACGGTCTAATGCCGTCAGCCTCCAGTCATAATCCCGTTTTATGCCGGCCTGGTGAACTGTCAGGTAGGTATCTTTATGATAAGTTTCCTGGAATATCTGGTAGGTGCCGATCCGGGCATCTTTTATGATCCGGAAACCATTAATGTCCATAGGCGCTGCATTGATATTGACCCGCCGGATTTCGCCATTACCGCTTTTTACGGAATAGACAGTCCTGACAGTATCGGCGATGAAACGGGCATCATATTTTGGGTGCTCACCGTAAACAAGGATCAATCTTTTCTGTCCGGCGTCTTCTAAGGCTTTTACCTGACCGATCAATTCATCTTCACTCAGTGTAATGCGTTGGATCTTTTTATTTGAAGCCTTAAAACCGCAATATGCACAGTTATTTGTACAATGATTCCCGATATATAAGGGCGCAAACAAAACTATCCGCTGACCATAAACCTTTTCTTTTAACTTTCTTGCTCCCTGTTTTATTTCATCGACTGAATGAGGATCGGTTGCATTTATCAATATCGCCGTCTCTTTCAGGGTTAGTCTGTTTTTTTCAAGAGATTTTGCGATAACATCCCTCACAAGTTCCCTGGAAAACGAAGTTGTATTTAAAATTTCCCAAAGTTCATCCGGATCGAGGAAAGACTTCATCCTCTGATCTTTAATCTTTAGCTTTTCAGGACTGAAAATCATTTTTAACGGACATCAAACTTTCACAAAGGTAACGAAAAAGAGCAGGCAGGCTTATAGTTTATGTTTGGTCTTCTGGGAAAGAAAAACACCCACGATTACAATTGCAATCCCGATGATTTTCTGAAAAGTGAAGAATTCCAAAGAATACATAAATGAAAAGAAAGCAGTTAACACCGGTATCAGATTTGAAAAAATATTAGTCTTGCTGATGCCAAGTAATTTTACGGAATGGGCAAAAAATACAAAAGATAATGAGGATGCGAGAATAGAAAGCAAAAGGAAAGACGAAATAATTTCGAAGTTCAACCGGATAGCTGAGATGGACTTGGCTTCGAATACCAGGAATAATGGTAAGAAAAGAAATACTCCTATAAAGTTCTGATAGGCGATCAAAACTACTGCAGAATATTTTACAATAAGTTTTTTTAGTAACACCGAATAAAACAATGCCGATAAAACAGCGCCGGAAAGGAACAATATACCTGAAAGATTAGTTTCAAAAACATTACCTCTGTATACGAGCATCATAACAACTCCTCCAAAGGAAATGCCTATCCCTGTAATGTTTATGAACGCTAATTTTTCTTTCACCAGCAGGTATGCAACAATAGGGGAGAAGACAGGAATGGTGGCAATGATAACTGAAGCGATCGTTGGACTTGAAAATTTCAATCCGTAATTCTCCCCAAGAAAATAGAGGAAAGGATTAAAGACTGCGCTCAGGAAGATCAACGGGATATCTTTTTTGTTGATCTTTTCACTTGCCCGGAAAAAGTGCATGATAATAAACAAAAAACAAGATGAAAAGATTAACCGGATAAATATAATGGTGATTGGTTGATAATACTTCAGAAGAAATGACGACCAGATGAAGGACATGCCCCAAAACACCATTGCGGCCAGGGCATAAAAATGAACCGGTAAGTTGACTTTTTTCAAAGCCCTGCAAAATTAATTTTTTTCCTATTTTTATGCTAAACTGTAACATTTATAAAACCGCCGGGTCATTTGGCTAAAATTTGTGATTTTGGAAGAGCCGTTTATTAATATTCACCAGGATTTGATAGAGAATTGTCGCAAAGGGGACCGGAAATCGCAGGTCAAAATTTATAAATTATATTACAAAGCCATGTATAATACAAGTCTCCGGATCGTAAACGACACTGCTGCGGCCGAAGATATTATGCAGGAATCCTTCCTTGATGCCTTCCGCCGGATAAACACTTACACAGCCGAAGGAAGTTTCGGTAATTGGCTTAAACGGATCGTGATCAATAATTCACTCGATGCTTTACGTAGAAATCGGGAGATGGTGTCAATTGAAGAGTCTCAGATTGATATTCCGGAACCTGAGGATGATCCTGATGAAGAACAAATCCAATATCAGGTAAAACAGGTGAAAGAAGCAATCAATATGCTTCCTCAGGAATATAGGATAATATTATCGCTATTCCTGCTTGAAGGATATGATCATGAAGAAATTTCCGGGATCCTGAAAATTTCGAACAATCTGTCAAGGACACGATTTTCCCGTGCAAGACAGAAGTTACTTTCAATCTTAAAAGAGAATAAAATTAAAAATGCGTACATATACAACTAAGTATGAGCAATATTGAACATTTTATCAGGCAACATCATTCGGAATTTGATGATATCGAACCAAAACCGGGTCATGTTCAACGGTTTGAAGCGCGCCTTTATGTTGACAGTACAGGAAGTACCTTAAGCATTAACCGTCGCCTTCTTTTGAAAATTGCCGCCATTATTCTGTTACTCATTACCATATCGGTATTTATTTTTGATTTGAAAACTCATTCGGTTCGCTTACGTTTAGGTATTGAAGTCGCTTCAACCGAGCTCCCTTCAGAGGTGAAAGATGTGATTCAATATTATGATAGACTTGCCATTCATCAGATGAATGAAATCGATAAGCTGACCGGGCCGGATCAGAAAGCAAAAGATTTAAATATTGATGCCAGGCGTGAACTTCAATCGCTTGATAACAATACCACCGCTTTGAAACAGGCTTTTTCCGAAAACCACAATGACGAACGTATAATTGCAGCGCTTATCCAAAACCAACAGATGAAAGAAAGAGTCACAAAAACAATTCTTACGCAAATAAATCAATCGATAAAATAAATCTAACAAACAGATACCATGAAAACGCTAATCAGAATAACAATATTCGTCTTATTGCTTATCCTTTTACTTGGGATAAAAGGTGCAAAAGCTCATGATGAATATACCAAGGTCATTAAAAAAGAAATCCCAATCCCGGCAGACGGCCAGTTGGTAATTAATAATAAATTTGGGAAAGTGCATTGTAATAATTGGGATAAAAATGCTGTTTCATTCGAGATCACAGTGACTGTTGAGGCGGCCAGCGATAAATCCGCTGCAAAACTGCTCGATCAGATTGATTTTATTTTTAACATTTCTCCTTCATCAGTCGAGGCCAAAACGAAATTTGGTGAGAATGGGAATCATGGTAAATCCAGTATGAAGATCGACTATTTGGTTTATATGCCGGTGGGTATCAATCTTACTCTGGAAAATAAATTTGGAGATATTTTCATCAATGAGATCATGGGTAAAACAAAGATCGACCTTGGTTATGGAAATCTGGAAATTAATAAGTTGGGTAATTCTGACAATATGCTGGAGATTGAATTTAGCAAAGCAAATGTAAACTGGATGAAAGGAGCAGTTGTCATCCTTAAATACTCGGGAATGGATATCAAATATGCAGGAAGTCTTTATCTGGATTCAAAATTTTCAAATCTTGACGCAGGCAATATAATTTCCATGAACATGACCTTTGAAGGGGGGGCGCTTAATATGGTAACCTCTTCTACTGTGAAAAGCAAATCAAAATTTTCCGATCTTGATATTGGTCGTCTTGAAAAGAACCTTAATCTCGACATTCAATATGGAAGCTGTAAGATACATGAGATGCCCACTGATTTCACCTCTGTTATTGTCAATAATAAATTTGGGAATGTATCGATCGGATTAGACGGGAAGGCCAACTATCAACTGGATGCCGAATTGAAATTCTGTGATCTGGATTATTCATCCGAAGCAGCGAAGTTCTCGTACCGTGCTATAAGTCCCACTGAAAAAGTATTGAGAGGAGTTATAGGAGAGGGAAATGAAAATCCTTCAGCAAAGGTCCAGGTCAGGAGTGAGTACGGGAATATTTCACTAAAATAGAATTTATACAAAAAAAGTAAAGACGCTCCGCGTTCGTCTCAACAATAATTGCATAATAAGTAACCCTAAACCAATAAATTCGTCAAATCCTAAAAATTTATCTTATGAAAACCACAAAATTATGTTCAGTAATTTTATTCGCAAGCCTCCTTTTTGGTGTTTCATCCCTTTCTGCCGGCTGCCATCTGATAGGTACGCAAGGCAATGGAAACGTTATCAAACAGGATCGTAAAGTATCTTCTTTTAATGGAATTGAAGTATCCGGCGCTTTCCAGGTATTCCTGAAGCAGGGTAATGCCGAAACAGTAACTGTTGAAGCTGATGAGAATTTACTTTCCTTTATCCGTACAGAAGTTGTTAATGGTACCCTTATCATAGAAACCAAGAACATGCCATTTCATGCCACAACTAAAATGACTGTATATGTTACGATCAAAGGGCTGAAAAGTATCGATCTCAGCGGTGCGGTTGACATCGAGACACAAAACAAACTTAATCTATCCGACTTGAAAATCGATGTAAGCGGAGCTTCCGATGCAAAATTGGAAGTCGCTGTACAGAAGCTCGACCTGGATGGCAGTGGTGCAAGTAAATTATTGTTCAGGGGATCGGCAGTTGATGTTAAGATGGATTTATCAGGTGCTTCGGAAATTTTTGCATATGATATGCCGGCAGAGAGTTACTCAATCGAACTAAGCGGTGCAGGCAAGGCAGAGATCAATGTATCCAAAAAACTTTCCGCCGAAGTCTCGGGCGCCGGCACAGTAAGATACAAAGGATCGCCCACTGTTATCGATCAGGAAGTTTCAGGCGCCGGTAGTATCAAAAAAGCCGACTAATACACCCCATACCCACACTCAGTCCCACACCCACTTCCCCCCTTATCCTGAAGGAATTGCACCTCACCCCCCAACCCCCTCTCCTTAAGGAATTGCACCTCACCCCCGCAACCCCCTCTCCTGAAGGCGAGGGGGAGTTGGGATTGGTCTTTTATTTTATATGGTTCTTAATTTCAACTAAAACCCTATCGAGGTGATTTAGCACCTGATCGTTCGAGAATCTGATCACACTGATTCCTAACCGATCGAGTTCTGCAGATCTGTTCAGGTCATTTTCTTTCCGTTCTGTTTCCTCGTGAATTCCACCGTCAACTTCAATGATCAATTTTTTTTCATGACAAAAGAAATCTGCAATATATATGTGTATCGGATGTTGCCTGCGGAATTTCAGTCCCATTAATTTTCTATTCTTTAGTTCATTCCACAAAGTTTTTTCAGCCTTAGTCATTTTATGACGTAACAATAGTGCTTTTTGAAAGATCGATTCTCTGGCGCCAAGATGTAATAAAAACTCCCGTGTCCTTCCGATATAAGCCATTTAATAAATTTATAAAAAATCCATCTCTCCACACCCACTTCCCCCCGTCTCCTTGAGGAGAAGGGGTCGGGGGTTGAGGTGAATTCAGTCCTTCACACATCTCACCGCAAACGCATTCGCTTTACTGGATTCGTAAAGTGAAACACTCTGGTTGCGGCTGTTAACCCCCCGTGTGATGATCCTGTTGCCTGAACCCGGGGTGGAAGTCCAGAACATGGTTCCCGACGGGAGATCTGTTGAGGTGAATGCCCAGGCAGTGTTCAGGTAGGCCATACCCTGAAGCAGCGCTTCAAAACCCCGCGGGATCAGGTAAAGGTCTTTAAGGAAAGTTCCTGCACGACTGCTTCCCTGCCAGGCGTCAATCAGCTCCTGAAAGTCTGTAGCTGAAGGGATATGCCATCCCGGGGGACAAACGCCCTGGTAATCAGGTGCTGCTGTTATGCCATACTGAATGAGCTCGTCCCACTGGTAGGCCGCAGTTCCCATCTGACAGTTTGCTTGCAAATCATTCGGACAATATTTCTCAGGGATACAGTTATCCACCTGGTAAGTAGAAGAGTTAATCCATGAACCGTAATTCAGGTTGGATCCCATCCAGCACTTTGAACCCACCTGAAGGGTACGGTATACTTTGCCATCGCGGATATCGGTCAGGTTATTCCCACAGGTAAACGTTGGAGCGGTTTGAACAGTGATGGTCTTTGAGCTGTTTGCAGTGCATAAATAAACATTCGTGTATGAATAGGTGATGGTCTTTATCCCGGTTCCTGCTATGGATGGGTTGAAGACTCCAGTTGAGGAATTAACTCCTGGTCCTGAATAGATACCTCCTAATGGAAGACCTCCTTTAAGCTTAAAAGGTTTGGCGTTGATGATAGTTACGGTGTCGAAACAGGAGGCGAAATTTATAACCGGTGAAGGGAATACCAACATGGTTAATGAATTGCTTGTGGCAGGATTATTGGAAGTGCAAATTTCAGATGATGTAAGAACACAGGAAATCTGATCACCGGATATAGGTGAATATGTGTACACAGGATCGTTTGTCCCGACATTGATTCCATTCACCTTCCACTGGTATTGAGGTGCGCTGCCTCCGTTTACAGGGACTGCTGTATAGGTGACCGGAATGCCTTCACAGGTCGCTCCGGAAGGGTCAGCCGAAATTGAAACAGTTACCGGCAAGATAGGATTCACTGTCATTGTAACAGTGTTACTGGTTGCAGGATTTCCTGCAGGACAAATAACATTTGAGGTTAAAATACAGATGACAATATCTCCATTATCGGGTGTGTAAGAATAAACCGGACTGTTAAACCCGACATTGACCCCATTCACCTGCCATTGATATTGCGGGGTACTTCCGCCATTTGCCGGGATTGCTGTAAAAGTCACACTCAGACCTGCACAAATAAAGTTTGCTGACGCATCAACCGACACACTAACTGGTAAAATCGGATTTACGGTAACGATATAATCTTCTGTGAGCCCGAAGCATCCGTTGATATCCGGAGTAATTGAATAGGTTACCGTTTCCGGGTTTGAACCTGTATTGACAAGCTTCTGGTTGATCGTTTCCCCAAATCCTCCTGCATATCCCGAGACATACATTGAACTTCCGGTCGCTGTCCATGAAAAGGTTGTTCCCGGCTGTGTGGCGGTAAGCCATATTCTGGTCGAATCATCTGAACAAATGGATTTATTAAGTGGATCGTTTGTCAGTGCAGTGCCTGGATAGACCAGTAAATCAAATTGAACGGGGAATAGAGCCGTACAACCGATGGAATCCGTGTAATTGACCTTTATCCATTGTGACCCAACTGAGGTCCATAAGATAGTGGCGGTGCTGTCATTCGTTGTTCCGCCTGATATGATCGTTCCGGTGGGAGAAATATCCCACTGGTAATTTGTCATCTCCTCCTGGGTATGATAAACGGCTGAAATTCCGAGACAAAGACTGTCATTGCCTGATATAGCCGGAAAGGGCCGCGAGTGAGGTATTATTTCTAAAATTGCTGTATCGCCAATTCCGCAATGGTTAATGGCATATATGGATATTTCTCCGTGCGTTGTGGAATCCGAAAAGTCGACAGTAATTGCAGGGGTATTCTGTCCTGCTGTTATCGTCGCCCCGGGAGGCACTGACCACATGTAATTGGTTACCTTTTGAATGGCAGGAATGGAATAAATGATACCTGAAGAGTTCAGACAAATATCAGAAGGCCCTGAAATCGGCCCAGGAACAGGATTAGTGCAATCCGTCAGTTTTGCAATGTATCCGTCCCACCATCCACCGGCATGATAATCCTGGTGTGAACCTGGTGTTGCAATACCGGTTAAAGATGTAGTGAAACCCACGAGATATTGCCGGTCATTAGTATCTGTCACGCACGCCCGACCCCAGTCCGATCCTGGTCCACCGTAATAGGTACACCAAGTTCTGAATCCATTCGTATCGAATTTAACTAAGTATGCATCATAAATACCTGCGAAAGTTGTCTGATAGGCATCCGGGGAGGTTAAATTATTGGCAGACCATGTGTGACCGCATATCAACAATGCCCCTCTTGCATCATAGTCTGCATCCCATACCTGATCATTTTTACTGGCTCCGTAATAAGTGCCCCATTCGCGAACTCCGTTCAGACTGAATTTAGCAATAAAGGCATCGACTGAACCAGCCAGTGCAGGTTGATATGAACCCGGTGTGGAAATATTATTTGGAGAAAAGGTGGGTCCGGACAAATATATCTTTCCTGTATTCGTAGTATAACACCAAATACCTCCTTCTCCGCCTGTTCCTCCGTAATAAGTTCCCCATTGGCGCTGTCCGGCTTCGTCAAACAAAACCAGGAACGCATCGCCCTGGTCACCACCATTACCGCCGAAGGTAGTCTGGTGTGCACCGGGGGAGGCTATACTACTCGTAGAAGCAGTGTTTCCTGAAAGGAGAATATTTCCGTTCAAATCTACCGAACAATGATATCCGTAATCAAATTCCTGGCCACCATAATATGTACCCCATATGCGCTGTCCTGTACTGTCAAATTTTACAAGGAAAGCATCGCTCAATCCTCCTCCAAAGCTTTCCTGGAAAGCGCCGGGGCTTGCCATATTATTTGCAGATTCTGTTTCTCCCGCAATGAAAATATTACACTGGGAATCAAGCGCTATAGAATTTCCAAAATCGTAATAAATACCTCCATAATAAGTTCCCCAGA
>Ga0172368_10006288_pt1 | contig 12847 bp, 11 predicted proteins | sample Lak11m_FD_114540 | JGI IMG/M metagenome (GOLD analysis project Ga0172368, IMG submission 114540) | Freshwater microbial communities from Kabuno Bay, South-Kivu, Congo - kab_022012_11m | ecosystem: Environmental > Aquatic > Freshwater > Lake | place: Democratic Republic of the Congo: South-Kivu...
AACATCGTCGGGGCCTTGCAGAGTCGCGGCCACATCGTTGCCCTCACCGGCGCGGGCGTGGAAGACGCGCCCGCGCTCAGGACTGCGGATATCGGCGCGGCGCTGGGGGTCTCTGGCACAGCAGTCGCCGGAGAGGCCGCGGCGCTGACGCTGCTCGATGACCATTTCGGGACGCTGGTGGCTGCGGTCGAAGAGGGCCGCCGCGTCTCCGATCGGATTTGGCGTTTCATCGGATTTGCCCTGGCAGGCAACTTCGGCAAGGCGCTCGTCGTGCTGGTTGCCCCGTTGTTGGGGTTGCCGTTGCCGCTCAATCCGCTTCAATTGCTCGCCATGAATTTCATTGCGGATGGCGTGCTTGGCCTCGGCTTGAACGCCTTGCGGGAGACGCCGCTTCCCGCGAGGCGCCCCGCGGGCCTCTTCAGCCGCAGCCTGGGCCTGTCCATCCTCGGCGGCGGCCTGCTGATCGGCGCCATCGGCCTGAACATCAGCCTGGCCGCGGGCACGCGCGAGATGAGCGAATTTCGCTGGGACGCCCTGGTGATGACTACCCTCGTCTTTGCGCAGGTCTTCCGGGCGATTGCCTCCTGGCCGAACGGGCTACGCGCCGGCCAAGGAGCGCCGGCTGGTCGGGATCTGCCCACGAATACCCCGCTCCTGGCCGCCGTGCTGCTGGTCGTCGTGCTGCAACTGGCGGCGGTCTACACACCAGCCCTGAACCGGTTGCTTGGCCTCGCCCCCCTTTCGGCCGGCGAGCTGGTCGCGGCCATCGGCGCTGCCTCGCTTGTGTTGTGGATCAGCAAGCTGGTCGGGTGGCTGCGACGCTGGTGGGGGGGGGCACATGAATGACTCACAACCATCGTCCCAACGACGAGCCGCGCCATGACCGTCATCGTGAGCGCGCTTCCTGTGATAGAATAGGGCCATGACATCATCGAACGACGCGATAACCCTTGCAGGCCTGCGCGCTGCGCTCGCCCAGGCGTTGCCCGGCCTGCCCGCCCAGCTCGCCATGTCGCCGCAGCCGCGGCCCGGCGCCGACCGGATCTTCGATCCGAACCTGAACTGCCGACGGGCGGGCGTGCTGGTGTTGATCTATCCCTTTGACGAGCTCAGGGCAGGCGCCTTCGACGAGCTTCGGGCAGGCGCCTGCGCGAGTGAGCCGTGCGTGGTGCTCACCCGCCGCACCGATTCAGTGGATAGCCACCGCGGGCAGATTTCCTTTCCGGGGGGCAGCCTGGATGAAGGCGAAGACGCCATCGCCGCGGCCTTGCGCGAGGGATGGGAAGAAGTCGGCGTCATACCGGAGCAGGTGGAGGTCATTGGCGCGCTGTCGCCGCTCTACATCCCGCCGAGCGGTTTCTGCATCTACCCGACCGTGGCCGTGGCCGCGGCGCGCCCCGTTTTCATCCCCAACCCGGCCGAAGTCGCCGAAGTAATCGAAGCGCCGCTGGCGCTGCTGATGGCGCCCGACACCCGCCGGGAAGAGATGTGGGAAATCCGCGGCGCGACCGTGCGCGTGCCGTTCTACGCGGTGGGGCCGCACAAGGTCTGGGGGGCGACGGCCATGGTGTTGTCCGAGTTGTTAGCGCTGCTACAGACGGCCGGCGCCGATCGCCGTACAGTAACTTTACCTGCGGCGGATCGTCTCGCTGCGGCGCATGATCCCAGGTTGTGACTTTGTCTTTGGAGGCAAAAATGCGTGCGATTGTTTACACAGAATTCGGCGGCCCCGAAGTGCTGAAGCTGGCGGAGCGCCCCACGCCGGCTCCTGGTCCCGGCCAGGCCTTGGTGAAGCTGGCGGCAATCGGCGTCAATTTTATCGAGGTCTACCAACGGCTCGGCTGGTACCGAATCCCCCTGCCTGCCATCCCCGGCAGCGAGGGCGCGGGAATCGTGGAGGCTGTCGGGCCGGACGTCACTGAGGCGCGGCCGGGCGACCGCGTGGCGTTCATCGGCGGCCTGGGCGCATACGCCACCCACTGCCTGACGCCCGGCGACCGACTGGTTGTCCTCCCCCCGACGGTCAGTTTCGAGCAAGGCGTGGCGGCCATGATCCAGGGGATGACCGCGCATGTGCTCGCCACCCGTACTTACCCGCTCAAAGCGGGCGATTGGTGTCTGGTGCACGCGGCCGCCGGCGGCGTCGGCCTGCTGCTCACCCAGATCGCGGTGCAACAGGGCGCACGGGTGATCGGTACGACCTCCACCGCCGAAAAGGCGGAGCTGGCGCGCACGGCGGGCGCAGAAGAGGTCATCCTCTACACGGAGCAGGATTTCCTGGCCGAGGTCAAGCGGATCACCGGGGGCAAGGGTGTGCAAGTCGCCTATGATTCAGTGGGCAAGGACACCTTCGACAAGAGCCTGGAGTGTCTGGCGCCGCTCGGCTACCTTGTCTCGTTCGGCCAATCGTCAGGCTTCTCGGCTCCGTTGGATATCCAACGGCTGGGCGGGCTGCGCTCGGCGTTCGTCACCCGGCCATCGCTTTTCGCCTACACCCAGAACCGCGCCGACTATCTGCGCCACGCGACCGCCGTGCTCGACATGATCGCCGGCGGCGCGTTGCAGGTGCGCATCGGCGCAACCTATCCTCTTGCCGAAGCCGCGGCCGCACACAGCGCGCTCGCAGGCCGGCAGACGGCCGGGAAGGTTGTGTTGATCCCGTGAATAATGCAGACCTGTCAGGTCCTCAGAGACTTGACAGGTCTTTTCCGATCATCTGCTTACCCGCTATACGACCGCTCGATTTCCTCATCCGCCAGCCGGAGCAGATATTGGCCGTATGCATTGCTGCGCATCGCCTCGCCCAGCGCGCGCAATTCCTCCCGGCCGATGTACTTCATCCGATACGCGATCTCTTCGGGGCAAGAGATCATCATCCCCTGGCGGTCTTCCATCGCCTGGACGAAATTGGCGGCCTGCAAGAGCGATTCGTGCGTGCCGGCGTCCAGCCAGGCGAAGCCCCGGCCCAACGGCTCCACGCTCAAGGCGCCGCGCTCCAGGTAGATCCGATTGACATCGGTGATCTCCAGTTCGCCGCGCGCCGAAGGTTTCAGGCTCGCAGCGATCTCTGTCACCTGCGCATCATAGAAATAGAGGCCGGGGACGGCGTAGTAGGAGCGCGGCTTCTTCGGCTTCTCCTCGATGCTGATGGCGCGGCCCGACGCATCGAATTCGATCACGCCGTAACGTTTCGGGTCTTTGACCGGATACGCGAACACGCGCGCGCCTTCGGTCAGGCGGGCGGCCGCGCGCAGCCGCTCGGGAATGCCGTGGCCGTAGAAGATGTTGTCGCCCAGGATCAGGCAGGCCGGCTGACCGCCGACGAACTCGCGGCCCACGATGAAGGCATCGGCCAGGCCGCGCGGGGCTGTCTGCTCGACATACGAGAACTTCAGCCCCCATTGGCTGCCATCCCGGAGCAACGTGCGAAACTGCGGCAGCGCCTCCGGCGTGCTGATGATCAGGATCTCGGTGATGCCCGCCAACATCAGCATGGACAGCGGATAGTAGATCATCGGCTTGTCGTAGACCGGCAGCAGTTGCTTGCTGATGGTGAGGGTCAGCGGATAGAGCCGCGTGCCCGCCCCACCCGCGAGGATGATACCTTTCATAGCACACTCCTTATGTCTACTCATAGACCTGACAGGTTTGGGAAACCTGTCAGGTCTCTATTGTTTGGGCGCGCGCTGCTCCTTGATCGCCCCCGGCCCGGCCGCAAACGTCTCAGCGATGCCGGCGGCCATCTCGTCCCAATAGGCGCGGGCGGCGCCCCCCTTGTCGGCGCGGAAACGTTCGGCCCAGGCGCGCAGCTCAACATCCTTGAACTCGCTGTCGCGGCCGGTCGCTTCCAGGTATTGCCAGATCAGGTCAACCGTCCGCTCGCTTTCCCAAAACGCGACGGCGGCGCCATCCAAATCGTAAATCTGCCGCGCCAGCTCGAATTGGTGCGTCTTGTAATCCACCGGGAAACGGTAATGGGCAGAGATAATATCGTCCACGATCACTTCAGCCCACTTGCGGTGGAAGCGACACACCCCGCTGTTCTCGTTGAACAACTCGTAGACCATCCGCTCGACGCACTTTTTGCCCAGCGCGCGCGGGGGCAAGAAATCGAGGCCGTAATGAACGAAGTACTTGCCCATCATCGGCATCGGGCTGAACATCCCTGGAACCCAATACTGGTTGGGCGCCATGCAGCCGTGCGCGCCGTGCGCGGTGTAGACTGCACGAGACGAAGGACGAAAGACGGAAGACGAATGTTCCGGGTCAGATGCTTCGTCCTTCGTCTTTCGTCTTTCGTCCAATTCCCCCGCCGCCGCACGCATCCCCTGGCGGAAAAGCGCGCACCGTGGATCGAACAGGACGGCGAAAAGCACTTGATAAGCGTAGTCGGCGTTGCGGCGTGAGTCCAGCTCCAGGTCGAAGGCGGCGGCGTCCGACGCGAAGGCGAAGCGCATCTCACTGGCGGGCGGGAAGCCGAACGCCTCCGGCTCGATCAACCCGTCGCGCGCCAGTTCCATGATCCACGCAACCATCCCGCCGGCCTGGATCGCATCCATGGCCATCGCATCCACAAAGTGGTTCAACTCTTCGGCCGCGCGCTGGTCGAAGATGCCGCACAGCGGGCCAAGCGCCTGATATGGCTCGTAGTCCTTCTTGTAAACCCGATCATACTTCTTGCAGGCAACCGAACACGGCTCGCCGCAGTGCGCAAAACGCTTGGGCGCGATGACTTCCTCGTTGAACTGTTTGAGGTAATGATCGCGGACGAAGGCCTGTTGCTGCGCTTCACGGGCCGCGTCCTCCTGGTTGACCGACGCATAATTGTAGCTGAGCAGCCGGTCGCCCACGGTGTGATAGTTGACGCCGAACGTGCCGCCGGTCTGAAAGCCGGGGACATACCGGTACTTTTCCGTGGCGCCCAGGTCCACCTTAATCATGGATTCGCCGTAGTTCGCCAGGAAGTAGCCGTCAATCTCTTTGGAATCCTTCAGATCCTGGTCTTCCCAATCGCCGCCGAAGATACACGCCGCGATGCGGTGGCGCTGGAGCAGCCGGCTGCCCAACCCGCCGCGGCCGGCCCAGTCGTCAATCGGCAGGATACGGCCCTTGCGCACCTGGTTGCTGCCGATCACGCCCTGGTCGGTGGCGCGCGCGGCCGGCCCCACGCCGAACACGCGCACCCAGTCTTCGCTGAACTCCTGTTTGTAGCGGTCGTAGACCGCCTGTTGGAGCGCGTAAAAGCCGATCAGGTACTCATCGCCATCGGGCCTGCCCTGAGCCGAGTCGAAGGGATTAGCGTAGCCGGTCCAGATCGTGTCCGGGGTGATCGGCTCCAGCCGGACGCTGACCTGGCCCTGACGGTGGTTGAGGATCAGCGTCGAGTCTTCTGGGGCGCGGCCCTTGATGCAGACGAAATCCGCGCCGATGCGGTGCATGATGTACGCGCCGCCGCCGAGGCTGGAGAGGTAGAAGCCTTCCCACGAGGGTGAATAGCCGCCGAAGACCAGCCGGCGCGTGCCGGGGATGCGCGACGCAGCCAACGGCCCGCCGCCCCAGGTCATCACATCGGGATCAGGCCGGCCGGTGCGTCGGCGCTCCTCATTGAAACGCACCCACGCATAATCGGCCGGCCCGATGATGCGCGGATCGGTAATGGGTAAAATTTGGAACTCGCCGGAGGCAAGATCAATGACGAGCTCGCGTTGCATGAGTTCACGGGTCATTCAAGAACCTCGAGGGATGACAGGGACGGTGATCATCCCGCAGAAAACGAGAAATGTCAGTTCATTGGCCGCCGCCGAATTGCGTATGATATAATACCGCAGTCGCGCGGCCTTGTCCAAGATCGCACGATGCATTTCGTAAGCACACCATCAGGAGATACACACATGACCTCTGACCGTCCCGCAATCATCGTTTATGGCGCCACATGGTGTTCGGATTGCCGACGCCCCCAGTAATTAACCGTATCCAATACCAAGCAACCGCCGCGGCCACGGGCGAAGGCGCCACCGCGGCATTGATGATCCGTGAATATCTGTACGAGCAATAGGCCGATGGAGGGGCGATGCGAAATCGTATTTACTTCAGCGATAATCTTCCAATCTTGCGCGATATGCCTGGGGGATCCGTAGATTTGATCTACATTGACCCACCTTTCAATACGGGCAAGGTGCAGGGACGAACGCAGATCCAGACTATTCGTAACATCTCCGGAGATCGGATAGGATTTGGCGGGCAACGATATGAAACAGTCAAGATCGGTACAAAATCATACGCCGATCTGTTCGATGACTATCTGGCATTCCTGGAGCCGCGATTGATCGAAGCCCATCGCATCTTGGCGCCTCATGGTAGCTTCTACTTTCATATTGATTACCGTGAGGTTCACTATTGCAAGATACTGCTTGACACTATTTTCGGCCGTGAGTGCTTTCTGAATGAGATCATCTGGGCCTACGATTATGGTGGGCGGCCAAAGAATCGTTGGCCTCCGAAGCACGATAATATCCTGCTCTACGCCAAGGACCCCAATGTCTATACATTCAACGTAGATGAGATCGAACGCATTCCGTACATGGCCCCAGGCCTGGTGGGGCCAGAAAAAGCGGCGCGCGGCAAACTACCGACCGACACTTGGTGGCACACCATCGTTCCTACGAACGGCAAGGAAAAAACTGGTTACCCAACTCAAAAGCCGTTGGGCATTCTTAAGCGGATCATACAGGCGTCAACGAAGCCCGGAGATATGGTCCTCGACTTCTTTGCCGGCAGCGGTACCACGGGGGCGGCCTGTATAGACCTTGGACGAAACTTCACTCTCATTGATTCTAACCTCGAAGCAATGGAAGTGATGGCGCGCCGATTCAGAGATGCCCCGGATATCGAATGGATCGGTTTTGCCCCACAGCCATACCAAGATCACAGGTGCCAAAGCTCACTATTTGACAAGCTCATTGATTCACCAGAACAAGCTCTCATTGAGGTAGTGACATGTTAACTACAAAGCAAATTGTGGACCTGGAAGTTCAAGCCCTTGCTTCGATTGCGGCGGTTCTCGAGAGTGATTATGTGAAAGATGGTCAAGCTGATCCCTGGGCAGGGAGTCCTTTCGCCTGGATTCGAACTTGTCCTTCACGACAAGTCGGCAAGATCGGCGAACAGTTGGTGGCGGGATGGTGTGCTGCCAAAGGGCTGGATGTTACGGCAAGTCACGATTCGGAAGCAGATAGGATCGTCGGAGGTCACCGTGTCGAGATCAAATTCTCGACGCTCTGGGAAAGTGGCGTTTACACGTTTCAACAGATTCGCGACCAAAATTACGACTACGCTATACTCCTCGGCCTGTCACCTTTTGACGCCCATTGTTGGGTGGTTTCGAAGGATCAGCTCCGGATGCATGTCATTGGGCACACCCCACAACACGCTGGAAAGGCAGGAACAGATACTTTCTGGCTATCTTTTCCAGTAACCCATCCGCCAGTCTGGCTCTCCCCGTGTGGCGGAACTCTAGCACAAGCCTTTGACATACTCAAGAAGATCTAAAGGAGTTCGTCATGAAAATCCTCATCGCAGCCGATATGGAAGGGATTACCGGCGTCGTCCACGCCGACCAGACCGATTCGACCCACGCGGAGTATCAACGGTTCCGCCGCTTGATGACCGCGGACGTGAACGCGGCGATCTGCGGCGCGTTCGATGGCGGCGCGGACGAGGTGGTTGTCAGCGACGGCCACGGCGGCGCGCGCAACATCCTGATCGAGGAGCTGGACAGCCGGGCGCGGCTCAATTCCGGCAGCCCCTCCCCCTTCTCGATGGTGCAGGGGGTGGACGGCGGCGTCCACGGCGTCATGCTCGTCGGCTATCACGCGCGCGTGGGCACGCCCAATGCCGTCCTGGATCACACCTGGTCGTCGGCGCGAGTGGCTGGCGTCTGGCTGAACGGCGACCCGGCGGGCGAGATCGGCGCGAATTCGGCGCTGGCCGGCCATTTCGGCGCGGCGGTCATCATGATCTCCGGCGACCAGTCCGCGTGCGCCGAAGCGACCGCCCTGCTCGGCGGGGTCGAAACTGCAGTCGTGAAGCAGGCCACTGGCCGCACCAGCGCCGAATGCCTGCCGCCCCAGGCGACCCAGACCTTGATCCACGACGCGGCGCAACGGGCGGTCGAACGCCTGGCCGCGGGCGCGGCTCCCAGGCCGCTGCGCGTCGCCACGCCCGTCACGATCGCGGTCGAGTTGATCCGCTCGGAGATGGCCGACGCAGCCAGCCTCCTGCCCGGCGCGCGGCGCAGCGGCAAACGCATCGAAATCACGACCGCGGACATGGCCGCGGGGTACCGAGCGTTCCGGGCGCTGGTTGGATTGGCGGCCTGACCGGATAAGGCGGCGCATGAATATCAAAGACATTCAGACACGAGTTCGCCGCAGTCATTACATGTACACGTTTCACGCTGAAGTCGAACGTCGCGCCGACGGGCTGACCTTCGCTCAGGTTGAGGAGGCCTTGTTGAACGGCGCAATAATCGAGGCGTACAGCGACACTGGTCGTGGGGAAAGTTGTCTAGTCGTGGGTTTCGCCAGTGATCTGCCGATTCATGCCGTCTGTGGTTGGCGCGGCGACAAGATCGTACTCATCACAGTATACATTCCGCGCCCGCCGAAATTTAGCGATCCATGGACCCGAGGAGAAACAAGATGAGAGAAGTGCGTTGTAATTTTTGCGGCAGTAATCGCTTTGAGGAACGGCGGATTGAGTATCTCTACAGCTATCAAGGCCAATACTTGCTAGTACCCAACACACCGGTCGAGGTCTGTCTGGATTGTGGGATGGTCTACTACGACGCGGCCGTCCTCAAAACCATTGAGCGCCGCTTCTTTGCTATTCAGCGCAAAGAGCTGCAGCCAGACCGTCACGTCCAAATGCCCGAAGTTGTGTATGCATGAAAGCATCATGCACCTCAACCATCTTTCTCTCACCAACTTCCGCAACTACGCCCGCCTGGAGCTGAGCCTGCCGGGCCGGCTGACCGTGATCCAGGGCGCGAACGGCCAGGGCAAAACCAACCTGCTGGAAGCCATCCACCTGCTGGCGACCGGCCGTTCCCCGCGCGCCACGGCCGAGCGCGAGCTGATCTCCTGGCTGGCGCTGGATGGCCCGCTGCCCTACGCCCGGCTGACCGGTGACATCGGCGTGGGGCGGACGGCCGAGAAACTGGAGCTGGTTCTGGAGTTGGCTGCCAACGGAGGCGCCAACGGCCCGACCGTGCGCAAGCAGGTGCGCATCAACGGCGCGCCCCGGCGGGGGATTGACCTGGTGGGCCGCCTGCGCGTGGTGCTCTTCCTGCCCGAAGATGTCAGCCTGGTGGCGGGCGCGCCCGCCGAGCGCCGGCGCTATCTGGACATCGCCCTCTGCCAGATTTCCTCGACCTATTGTCGCGCCCTCGGCGAATACAACCGCGTCGTGACCCAACGCAACGCGCTGCTGCGCCGCCTGCGCGACGAGGGCGGCGACCCCGGCCAGCTCAACTTCTGGGACGCCCACCTGGCCGAACACGGCAGCACGCTGCTCCATCGCCGCGGCCTGGCCGTCGGCGCGCTCGATCGCATTGCGGCCGAACGCCACAGCGAACTGACGGCCGGCGGCGAGCGGCTGCACCTGGGCTATCTGCCCAGCCCCGACCCCGCGGCGCTGGCCCACGAATCCCCGCGCCAGGCCGACGCCGCCCGCAAGCTGCGCCTCGCCGAAGGCCGGCCCGCCTACCAGGCCGCCACGCGAGAGAGCATCCAGGAAGGCTTCCTGGGCCAGTTGCGCGCCGGCCGGTCGCGCGAGATCGCGGCGGGCGCCTGCCTGGTCGGGCCGCATCGCGACGACATGGCCTTCGCCGTGGACGGCCACGACCTGCGCGCCTTCGGCTCGCGCGGCCAGCAGCGCACCGCCGCCCTGGCCCTCAAGCTGGCCGAGCTGCAGATGATGCGCGAGGAGACCGGCGAAAGCCCGCTCCTGCTGCTGGACGACGTTATGTCAGAACTGGATGCCGCGCGGCGGCAGGCGGTGCTGGCCGCGCTGGCGAGCGCGGAGCAGGCGGTGGTCACGACGACGGATTGGGGGGATTTCTCAGCGGAATTGCTGGAAGTGGCTCAATCGCTGATCGTAAAGGAGGGAAGACTCATGCGCAATGAGTGGAACTTGTTGGCGCATAGCCTTCCTACAACACAATGATGCGTTAGATTGCGAGAAGCGATATATGGAGCATATGTATATTTTGCTCAGCAATCTATCATCCATCTGTCTTGCCCGTTTATCTGCATAAGTCCTGGAAAGAGCATTTGCACGCTGAAAACGCGTACTTGTCCAGCTTTCTGAGGCTTTCGGCTCTTTCAGTTCTGAAAAAATCAGAATCACCATGGAGTCGCGCTCCGGCGATGTTCTGAGTCAGCCATTGTGCCAGGTGGAGAACGGTAGCGCGTTCTGTATGATGTTCATCAAACTCCGCTAGAAGATTTTGGAGACCGATCTCGTAAGGAGAGTATTCATCTGGAATCTCGTCTTTTTTTGAAATTGGAAGCCAGAATAGAGTATACGTCAGACCAACCATCGGATGCTTAACATCCAAAGACAGGCTATACCTTCCATTCTCAGATTCCGAGAGAACAGGGTCATTGAGCCCTTTCTGCTCCTCATAGTGATAACGCGCCGTTTGTATGTCAGAAAAAGCCACGCTATATTGCACCAATGTACCGAAAACTTTTGGCTTTACTCTTTTCGGAAAAAGCACCTGTAGACGCAACGCATGAGTCGGCCTGTCAATGTTCCAGCCGAAGTAATCTTTTTCAAGCAACTTGTCAGTATCTTTGTGAGATAATCCCATAGCGAATATGCCTGGGAAAAGGTCTTCGGTCAAAGTGAAAACCAAGCTTTTTCTTTCGGCCAACTCAGGGGCAAAGACGATCTGGACAAATTGCTTATTTCCAGTTCTTTTATATGTTCCTAAGGAAACAATGTATGGCTGTGAGGCAGATGCAACGTTGACTCGGTTTTGCTCGCTCCAAGCACCCGGTTCGAAAGTCTCTGGTATCAACAACGATGTCTCAAGGCCGTTCATGCGCGAGAAGGCTTCGACAGTGACTTTCCGCTTGATCGTTGCTGAACCATCGTAGCGGAGATCACAGGAGACATCCAGAAGATTATAACCTATCCCATAGCGTTCAGCTGAATATTGATAGACTTTTTCCGGATCGCAGGGCGAATCAGGCGACGTAGAGGCTTGTCCAACAATTAGAGGCGCATCCACACATTGGGTGATCGCACTATCATTTGTAGCTTTTTCCATGAATGAAACTATTTTTTTCCACTGCCTGATAAATATGATAAGTATCAGAGCGAGACCGAAAATGATCATAAAGACCAAAGCTATCAGCACTCCTATCCACCCGAAGAGTGACAGCATCAAAAATAACCCCACAATAACAAGCGCACCAAGAGCGATTCTCTGGACCAAAACCGGATTTGGAAAAGCTCTGGCGAAAATCGCAGTGATTCCACCGATGATACCAATGACCACGGCCATAATTCTCGTAATGGGCGATTCGATCATAACCGTCAGTATATCCACAACGAAACCCTCCGAGTAGTTTAGTCGTTTTCTGTGAACCTGCTCCGGGGCCCAACGTGTGTCCAATCAGCAGGGAAAAGCAGTTGCCTATCGCAAGTAACAGAAAGAGGTAGAGAAAGCATTTTCTCTACCTCTCTATCGGCCGCAGCTAGCTAGAACATCAAGTTCTCTCGCTGGCTCACCCCCCACCGATCACTCCGCCTAAACGCCCAGGCAAAAAAACCGGTGAGAGCAACAGTACTGCAAACAAAAAAGCAAGTTCGAAACTTTGGAGTCGGCGTATCATTTTTCAGATTCCTTCCTCAGGTCTGCTAGCTGCCGCCGATAACTCCGCCGTCACGCAGCGGTTTCTTCATTTATCTCCTCCTGTCACAGATGAAAAATGGCGGTTGCCCCGACAAAAAGCCCGCCTAGTCTGGGCGTCTCTAGGCGGGCTTTATCAGCCCGGTACGTGCCGCGCGCACGTTGACAACTCCGCCGCAGAACACTTAGAAGCAACAATGATCGCAGCAGTAGCGTCTATAATAGCAGGTTGTGGAAAAGATGAATCCATAACCAAACTTAATTCTTCCTGCTGGAAAACCTTGGGGCACACATCATCGTGTGTCTGCTCCAGATAAACAAAAAAGGCCGCTTCGGGGGGGTAGAAGAGGCCTTTACAGGAATCGGCTGCGTCTTTGTAGCCTAACTCCTAGTCTTACTCGATGAGGCAAGCAAAACTGTTAAGAATCATAGCACTAATGGCGCGGCTTGTCAATACTTGTTATCGGTAACTTTTTCGTGAGTTTTGTATATTCCTTAGTCAGTTTGTGACCGCGGGTTGAGATACATGGGATGATGGCGGATGAAACGACACCCACCATCATCCCATGTGTACTTACTTGCTCACCACCGAAATCGTCTTCGGCTTGACCGCTTCGGCCTTCGGGATGGTGAGCGTCAGCAGGCCATTCTCGAACTTCGCTTCGGCCTTGTTGGCGTCCACCGGGATGTTGATGTTCAGGGTGCGCTGGAACTTGCCGAAGGTGCGCTCCTGAAGCACGTAGTCCACGTTCTCGAACGGCGCCGGCCGCTCGCCCTTGATCGCCAGGGTGTCACCTTCGATGGTGATCTCGACATTCTCCGGCTTCACCCCCGGCATGTTCGCCACGATGACGATATCTTCAGATGTCACGTAGGCATCAATCGGGAGGCGGAACGCCTGCTCGCGCTGTTCGGCGCGGCGGCGGG
>Ga0172368_10006294_pt1 | contig 12838 bp, 8 predicted proteins | sample Lak11m_FD_114540 | JGI IMG/M metagenome (GOLD analysis project Ga0172368, IMG submission 114540) | Freshwater microbial communities from Kabuno Bay, South-Kivu, Congo - kab_022012_11m | ecosystem: Environmental > Aquatic > Freshwater > Lake | place: Democratic Republic of the Congo: South-Kivu...
ACGCATGGATGAACAAACCGACAAGATGCGCCAACGCAATAACGCGCGCGAAAAGCGCCTTCAGGCTTATGAAGCCGCTGAGAACGCTAAGGGTCGTGCCGAGGCCATGAAGGTCACCGCTGCTAGCGCGACTATTATGGCGAAGTTGAAGACAAAAACTGGTTACAATCCTGCACCTACTGATGCGGCGCCAGCTGAATCTGCGGCTGCCGATCTGCAAGCCAAGATCGACTCGCTGAAATCGAAGTAACAGATGGTGGGCTGGCGGATAAAACCGCCAGCCCTAATTTTTAAATTCAAGAAATCAAAACCTGAAGGAGGTTTTATCCATGACAATCAAATGGGGCCGTATTGGCCTCGCACTAATCTTTCTGTTCGGTTGTATTGCCACTGCGGTTATTGGGCTCAATTGGTCGGCGGTTCAGTCGGCCTTAAAAACCCAAGCGACGGCTATTGCCAATCAACCTACTTCCGCGCCCGTTCAACCTACTGTCGCCCCTAAAGCGACGACCGCGCCGGCCCAGCCGACGGTGGCTCCCAACAAGCCGACGGTTCCCGCTCAACCTGTGGTCAAACCATTGGGTAAAATTCGCGTTGCTTATCCGTCCTTTGTGACGTATCAAGCAAACGCTATTGCCAAAGAGCTTTCGGAAGATGTTGATGTCGAACTTGTCCAGATTGGTCTAAACGGCAAAAATGATTGGGATGAACCCGAACAAGCCAAACAATTGGCTGATGGCACGATTGACATCTTGTTGACCACCAAAGAAAAAGGTGTGATCTACCCACAAATGGGGAAGATTGTTTATCCCGGCGTTGATGAAACAGCTGGTGGTGACTACATCAATTGTCGGCTGAATAGCGTCAATGAAATTGGTAAGACTGGCAAGACGAAAATCGCCTACACCGATGGGTCAATTTCGATGTATCTTGTATTTGGTACGCTTGATTTGATCAATTTACCTGTCGATCGTGTTACTTTGGCACCTAAGCCTAACCTTAAGGCCGCAACCGTCGCTTATATCAACAAAGAGGTTGATTGTGTTGCTGGTTGGGTGTCCCCTGAGATGGATGCGACCGATGCTGTGCCTGGGAATAAGATGGTGATTTCTACTGAGAACTTCCGCCTTGCTATGGACAGCATTTATGCTTCTAACAAGGCAATTGCTGAGAAACCAGCCGCCGTCGTGGCTTACCTTAAAGCCTATGCTCGGGCCGCTAATTTGATGTGGGATGATCCCAAAAAGGCGACGGAGTTGATCAAGAAAACTGATCCTACCGGCGACTGGACGGGTATCACCAGCGTTGATGATTTAAACAGTCAGCTGGCCACGGTTGCTCCCGCAACTTGGTCCCAGAACGTGCTGATCTGTAAGGATCAAAAGCGTTTTGTGGCGCGACTTGCTGAGGATAAAGCGATTTTGATCAAATATGGTGTGAAAGCACCCGATCAAAAACCGGAAGATTTGGTTAATTGTAACTTCGTTTTAGCGATCGCCGACAGCGCGGCCAAAGATTCGGTTTTGGCTCAACAGTTGAAAAACACTGAATTTCCGCCCAACCCGACGTTTAACTACGTCGGAGGTGTGGAGATGCCGAAGCTTAACGAGGCCACGAAGGTTCAAACATACGCCACGACTGAAGTCATCTTTCAGCCCAATAGTCGTGTTTTGACCAAGCAAGATCAAGAGAAACTTTTGGAATTGGTGCGGAAATTGGAAAAGTTTTCCAATACCTATTTCAAGGTTTCGGCAATGGCCGCGCTTCCACCGGGGGATAACTTTGATCGCCCCTCTACGTTGCAATTTGCGGCGGATCGTGTGGTGGCCGTAACTGATTTCTTGAAAGTTAACGGCATTCCTGAGAATCGGATTATTGTGGGAGAGGGTGCTGAGAAGAAATATCCCGGTGCGCTCGAACCTGCGCATCCACGTGCGGCGACTGAAGATTTGCTGAAGCTTGACCGCAAGGCGGTTGTGGAGATCGTCACTACCGGTCGGTAAAAAGTTTGGAAATAGTTTGATGAGAAGGCTCTCACTAAGTTAGTGGGGGCCTTTTTTTTGGCCCTGTAGGGCCCTAAAATGCCCCGAGAAGGCGTTATTTACTATATCGGAGAGCTCGGTAGGCTGTTTCGTATATTCTTGCGGCTGTGTCGAGAAGTTGTTCGGTGGTCATATTGTCAAGGGTAATATCCCTAGGACCTTGCTCTAACTCTTCCAGTGTTTCGTCGGAAATTTCGGCTAAGCCTACAGCACGAAGTATTCTTGCTCCAGTAGCGTATAGCTTATCTTCTACAGATGGTTCATTCTCTGGAGTTTCGATAAAGTAACTAAGAAAGCCTTTGTGTGACTTCGACTCACCTTTTTTTTCGATTGCTTTTTTGTATCCCCTAATACTTGTTTCGACTTGATTTTCGTCGTTGCTGACCAACTTAGTGATGACATCGATAATGAAGCGTCGATAGGCATCTTCGTTTGAATCGTTAGGAGTTCGAGACTTGAGAATTAAAGCCATGTCTGCTTCAGTACCGAGATCATCTTTATCGACAAAGATTGTATACATTAGCTTTGCAGAAACAACACTGTCCATGGCCGAGACTTCTGGCATCATCTGCCAGGGGTTTTTGGAAGCGGTGATTGCCTTAAGAATGGCAAGTTCACCGATCTTGAGTGTTCGTCTGGAGCCGTCGGAATCGGTAACGGAAATATTAACGATATCTTCAGAAACATTATCGGGCGTATCCTCAAAGTTGGCGATAGCACCGACGTAATTAACCTTGATAGGTGTGGGTAGGGTGCGAAGGTTTAGGTTGGGAAGTTTTTTTGAGCCGTCTTCATAGATTTCAATACCCTTGAGGATGGTAGGAGTGAGATCACTTGGGGAGGTAGTGCAGACGGGGATATCGCCTTGAGTTAAACCCAGATAGACCTTGCCCGTTCGAGATAATCTGGTGGCAGCGACCAAACAGATCTGAGAAATCTTGTCTTTGGGAGACAATGCTTCGGTTGACTGTGGTTGGTATACCTCTTTTGGTTTAGGCATATTTGTTAGTAATAATTAAATATTCAGTTGATAAGGAGAAAAAAGTTTCCACGCCGCCTTGGGACGGCGTGGAAGGGAGGGTATTAATCTAATTTGATCCCAAAGAACTTTGTAACTTTATCCAGGATCGCTACGACCATCTTGGCAGAGGCGGCTTGCGCTTGGAAGCGTTCGTAGTCCGCTTTGGCGATGCCACGGACAGCGGCGGACAGAGCCAGTTGTTTGTCGGCCAGCGTCCAGAGCGTTTCGAAGAGCTTCAAAAGCTGATCCTTGCCCAGATTCTTTTGATCCAGGGTGTTCTGGGCGGCGACGGCGTCGTTATTGGTCGCCTTGAGAACCTTGGTAACGATCGCCAGCTTTTTGTAAGCGGGCGTGTCAGGGCTGATAACGGCTTCGGATTTCCAACCGGGGGCTTCTTCGGCGGGCGCTTCTGGTGTGTCAGTCTTTTTGGCCTCGACGAAGAAGCTGGCGGCACGAGCCAAACTGTTTGCCGCGCCGGTCTTTACGTCTTCAATTTTTGACTTGGGGGCGGCGGTTACTGGCTTGGGGGCGAAGAGAATATTGGGGTCGACCAGGCCAAGCTTGGTCATCGCATCGGCGACTTCGGTCTTGACCTGCTTGGCAAAGGTTTCGTTGCCATCGTGCTCTTTTTGTTCGAGAGCGAAGGCCTGGTTAAAGCCGGTGCCACCGCCATCGACGGTATAGCCGGTGAGGTCTGTAAATTCGGCGGCGAGCTGGTCAATGATTTCAAAAACCAGTTTGGCTACTTCTTCGGCGGCGGCCTGAATTTTGTCGGACGTAATCTCGAGCGTGAGCTCGAGGTCTTCCAGCGCGTCCTTTTTGCCGGCGGCAATCACGGAAACGGAGGCCATACCCTCGATTCCTTCGGTGCCGGTGGCATTCGTGACACACGCAAGCAAAATTTCGAGGCTGCCTTGTGAGTGGGCAAGCCCTGGTAATTTACCGCTAATTTGAGCGGCATACTGTTGAGCTAAAGTTGCCATTATTTTCTCCTTGTAAAATTGCGAATTCTCTCTTTTGAGAGTTGGAGGTATTTTAGTAGTGAATGCCCTAAAATGCAATGCTATAAGATGACTAGGCAAAAACGACTGTATTGTCTTCAAACTTGGCGGTGACGATTTTTTTGCCTTTTAGGTTGCCACGGGCGGATTCGATAGCAAACGGTGTTTCTACCATTTCTTCAAGCGTAGTGGCTAGTAATCTGGCGCCTTTTTCGGTGCTGAAACCTTTTTCGACGATCTGGTTAACGAGTGTTTGGTCAAACTGGAGATCGATTCCAAGCCTTTCGCTGACACGTTTTTTAAGCTTATTGATCTGAATTCTAAGTATGGTTTCAGCATTTTCTTTTCTAAGACTATTGAAGACCACGACTCGGAGACGTCCCAAGAATTCTGGTCTAAATTTTTCTCTAGTTTCTTCTAAGACAGCCGCTCTGACTTTGTCAGTTCCAACCTCGTTCTCAGCACGATAATATTGAGAGCCAACATTTCCGGTGATGATTATGAGGGTGTTTTCGAATCTGGTTACACGTCCGAAACTGTCTGTTAACCTGCCTTCTCCTGTAATTTGGAGTAGCATATCTTGAAGGCTTTCGTGTGCTTTCTCAAATTCATCAAAGAGGACAAGTGAATAGGGTTTTTGGCGAACTCGTTCGGTAAGTTGGCCTCCGTCTTCGTAGCCGACATAGCCAGGAGGAGCTCCGATCAGGCGGGCAGCGGTGTGCTTTTCGCCATACTCACTCATGTCGAATCTGACCAGGGCGTCTTTATCATTAAAAATAATTTCGGCGATGGCTTTGGCTAATTCGGTTTTGCCAACACCGGTTGGACCTAAGAACATAAAGGTGGCGATAGGTTTGGTTGGGTCTTGAATTCCTTCAGCGTATCTAATGAGGGCTTGCGAGACGGCTCGAATAGCCTCATCTTGACCGACAATTTTCTTTTTCAGTTCTGCTTCCAAAGTTAGAAATTTTTCTTTATCGTCGTTGGCTTCGATTCCCGTTAGTTGTTTGAGGGCGGCGGCGATATCGTCTTCATTTATCTCACTGTCATTTTTTAGCTTGATAGTGGCGCCGACAAGTTTGTCTGATTTGCGCATTTTGACGAGGGTGGCGGCGGCGAGGATGAGAGAGATGGCGCTTTGGGGCAATTGTTCATCGTTAAGATAGCGCTGTCCAAATCTGACGGCTAACTTGATCGCCTCGTCGGTAATTTTGATCACCGAGCCACCATTGCTGATACCAGCTTCTAATCTCTGTTTTGAAGCGAGGAAAATATCGATAGCTTCTTGATATGTGGGCGCTTCCAGATAGACGGGTCTGACCTTGGGAACCTTCTCATCCAGAAATGCTTTTCTCATAGCTTTTTCACCCATGGAGGTAACGATTTTTAGATCTCCTCGGTTAACCGCTGCTCTCAGTGAATTATTTTGCCAATAACGATGAAGATTGGGGATATAAACAACCTCGTCGAGATGATCCCGGATTATTTGACTGATAGCTAGATCGGGGTTAGTTTCTAGAAGATCAAAATCTGGGACCGCTATAAGATCGAAATCAAGGCTATTAGTGGTGTCTTCTTTTAATCTCTGATTCAGTAATCGAAGCTGTTGATAGGCGTCTTCCTGGGACTCACTAACAATTAGGGTTACTGCTTGACCCTCTATGGAGATAAGGAGGTTAGTGAGCAACTTATCGTTGATGATTTCCATACTGATACGCTCTTTGAATTTTTTGGGTGAAGAGGCTACTTCAGTTTCGGTGCCCTTGGCGGGTTGGGAGATGATTAAATTGGCCGACTTTTTCTCTGAGATAGAGGGATTTTTTTGATTTGAGGTAATTTCTTCTAGGAGGGAGCCTTTGACTCCCAATTTATCGAAAATTCCCTGCAACACAGACGATTTTCTGGTTAATTCTGCTAAAACAAGATGGCCAGTATTGATGGGTGATTTTCCAGATAGGACCTTGGCTCTATTGACGAGCTCAGTTATTTCTGGAGAAGTAGAAACGCGCTTGGAACCTGTGGTGATAGAAATTGAGCCACCTTCGCTTCTGTATTTTGAGGAGCCTTCGATAAGAGTTTTGAGAAATGGTTCTATTGATGTACCGAGCAGGTTACTGATCGAGACGGAGGCGAGGTTGTCTTTACTGAGGATAGCAATTAACAGATCCGGTATTTCAGCGACTTTATTCGGTGATAGCTCTCCCAAAGCTTCCACTAGTTGTGTGCTGATTTGGATTTGATCTTTTGGTTCCGATTCTGGTGTTGGCATGGGGCGTATTCTAATACGTAAGAAGTGAGTATGCAATATGCTATAGGGTGAGAGAGTTGGTTTGACAAAGTATAATTTAAGTTATATATTGAATTATATGTTAAGTACTAACTTAAAAAGCATCACGGATCTACGTTTGGACCCGTTTGCCGTCGCTCAGTTGGCTAAAGACGAAGGGCCTGTATATATATTGAATAGGAATAAACCGGTGGGAGTGATGATGGATGTCAAGGAATATGAGCTAATGATTGATCAACTGCAAGATTCGATAGATGTTTCTGAGATCAAAGCCTTAAAGAAAGTGGTAAAATCGGGCGATTTTGTAACCCACGAATCGCTGTTTGCCGAACTAGGGGTAAAGTAAATGTATCGGATAATTTACCTCAAAGCGGTCGAAAAGTTTTTAAGGAGACTTTCTATAAATCAACTTCTTAGGATTAAAACAAAATTGGAATTGGTGGCAAAGAATCCTTTTTCGGACAATTCAAATCTTGGTAGTCTAAAGGGATTGGCTGGTGGATATAGACTGAGGATGGGTAATTTGAGAGTGGTTTATGAATTAGATACCAAGAAGAAGTTGATTATCGTCTGGAAGATTGGTTCTCGGGGATCGGTATACAAAACGTAGTATAGAAAGATAGGCTTGCGAAGTGCGTGGGTTTTTGGTATATTATGGAAGCTTTTGCGGAATATGCTAATGAATCATCCATTTAATACATACCAAACCCCCTAGGGTTTTTCCCATGGATGAAGCTAGCAGTCCCGCCTCAGCGGGATTTTTTGTACATTATTATTAAGAAGAAGAATAAAAAGAGAAGTGTAGCCCCACTTCGTCCTTCGACGAGCTCAGGACTACGCTAGGGGCAAAATACTTCGTATTTTGGGCCGTTAGCTCATCTGGTAGAGCGCTACATTTGCAATGTAGAGGTGATCGGTTCGAGCCCGATACGGTCCACCACTACGCCCTGCGGGCTTCGCGGTGCGCAGCACAAAAGTTATTAGCATTCAGGAATCAGGTAACTGATCTCTGATCACTGACAACTTAAAAACTGTCATTATGTGCTCCTTCACAAGTGAATAGAGGTCTTGAAAATCTAAGTAAATTGAAAGTAGATCGCATCAAAAACTTGATTTACTCTACTCAAGCAGCCAGGGAATGCCTTGGCAACAGAAACCGAAGAAGGACGTTTCAAGCCGGCGAAAGTCTACGGGGAGGTGGCTAAGAACCTTTGATCCGTAGGTGTCCGAATGGGACAACCCCTCCCGCTTTGCGGGAGATCCCCCCGATTTATCGGGGAGGATGGGAACCTCCTGAACTGAAATATCTAAGTAAGGAGAGGAAAAGAAATCGAATGAGAGGCCCTTAGTAAGCGACGAGCGAAAAGGGCTGAGACTAAACTCCGATTTATCGGAGGGTTGCAGGGCCCCGAACAAAAAACATTTTTTATAAGAGAATGGTGTGGAATAACCAATCATAGAGGGTGAGAATCCCGTAACTGAAATTTGAAATGTTTTATTGGGGTACCTAAGTAACTCCAGAGACGGCAAACTCTAGAGCGAATCTGGGCCGACCACGGTCCAAGTCTAAGTATTTCTGTTGACCGATAGTGAACTAGTACCGCGAGGGAAAGGTGAAAAGAAGGGTTAAAAACCCATTGAAAAGTACCTGAAACTGGCTGCTAACAAACAGACAGAGTCCCGATGTAATAATCGGGATGATGTCGTGCCTATTGAAGAATGAACCGGCGAGTTACTTTACACGGCAAGGTTAACCCCGTCAAACGGGGGGAGCCGAAGGGAAACCGAGTCTTAAAAGGGCGTTTTTAGTCGTGTGAGGTAGACCCGAAACTTGGTGAGCTAACCATGAGCAGGTTGAAGTTCCGCGAAGGCGGAATGGAGGACCGAACAGGTGAATGTCGCAAAATTCTCTGATGACTTGTGGTTAGAGGTTATATGCCTATCGAACCAAGAGATAGCTGGTTCTCCCCGAAACATGTTTTGGCATGGCCTTATGTGAATCTGCAGGGGGGTATAGCACTGAATTGTTTTAAGGGGTAAAACCTTTGAAACAAACCAAACTCAGAATACCCTGTTGGAATGCATGGGAGTCAGTGCCCAGGGGCTAAGCTCTGGGGGCAAAAGGGAAACATCCCAGATCATTAGCTAAGGTCCCTAAATGTATATTCAGTGGAAAAGGACGCATTATTTCTCAGACACCCAGGAGGTCGGCTCAGAAGCAGCCATCCTTGAAAGAAAGCGTAACAGCTCACTGGCCGAGAAATGTGTGGCCGAAAATATAACGGGGCTAAATATACTACCGAAGCTATGGACTTATTGCTTTATTGCAGTATTTGGTAGGGGAGCGTTCTTGTAGCTTTGAAGGTAAACCGTAAGGTTTGCTGGAGCGACAAGAAGTGAGAATGCCGGTATGAGTAGCGTAATCAAGGTGAGAATCCTTGAAGCCGAATGCCCGAGGTTTCCAACGCCATGTTTGTCAGCGTTGGGTAAGGCGACCCTAAGGTGAGGCCTTTTTGGCGTAGCCGATGGATTACCGGTTGATATTCCGGTCCTTGTTTATGGTCGTTATTAGTTGGGGCGTCACGAAGTTTGATAATGGAGGCGGTGTGTTGAAGATACACACGTTTAAGTAACTAAGAAGTTTTAATAGGAAAATCCGTTGAAACGTTTATCCTAAATTACGAATACGAGTCTGTCGCAAGGCGGGCAAGCTCTATGACTTAAGCTTCCGAGAAAAGCGTCGCAATGAGAAAATAAACAATCCGTACCGCAAACCGACACAGGTGGGCTAGTCGAGTAGACTAAGGCTAACGAGATAACTTCTCTTAAGGAACTCGGCAAATTATCTGGGCGTAAGCTATGCAACATGCCCTGCTCTTCGTAAGAAGAGCTACAACAAAAGAATGCAGAGCGACTGTTTAACTAAAACACAGGTCTGTGCGAAAGCGAAAGCTGATGTATACGGGCCGAAACCTGCCCAGTGCCGGAAGGTTAAATGCGTGGCTGACCGCCGCAAGGCGATAGGCTGCAAATGAAGCCCCGGTGAACGGCAGCAGTAACTATAACTGTCGAACTATAGGGCAGTTAATAAATTTGGCTATATGCTGGAATATCTGAGTATCCCACACTAGTTGATTTCGGATTTTATTCGGAATAAACTGAAAATGTGATGGGTGCAGACAATCAGCAGGAAAGACTGCCAGAGCAGATCGAATTTCTAAAATGGTACCTAGCTGGTTTTGTTGATGGTGAGGGATGTTTTAGTGTTTCTATTAGAAGGAGCAAATATGCTCGTTTAAAATGGACCATTAATCCTTTATTCCAAGTTTATCAACATAAATCTAATTCTAGGATACTGTTTATTTGTAAAGATATTTTTGGCTGTGGATATGTCTCTGAAAAAGGAGGCAATCCATCTTGTTTTACTTATTGTGTTGACAGAATTTCTGATCTAACACAAAAAGTAATACCTTTCTTTGACAAATATCGCCTAGTTGGTGATAAATTTCAGAACTTTTTGCTTTTTAAGCAGATTGTTATAGAAATAGAAAGAAAGAAACATAAAACCAAAGATGGTTTTTTATATCTAACTGAAATTGCATTTCAAATGAATAGAAATGGAAGGTATAGAAAGATAACATTTAAAGAAATTCGTGATTCTTTGACAGAATCCTCAGAGACTATACGCCAAACTTCGAACACTTAATCGAAGATGATATAGTCCGATCTTTATGGCGACATAAAGGATCTCCAATCTTGTTTGGAGTGATAACGAAAAAGTCTATGGTAGCGAAATTCCTTGTCGGGTAAGTTCCGACCTGCACGAAAGGTGTAACGACTTTGCAACTGTCTTGAGAGAAGACTCGGCGAATTTGAAATGGCTGTGAAGATGCGGCCTACTGGCAGATGGACAAAAAGACCCCGTGGAGCTTTACTACAACTTGGCACTGAGATGTGCGTTGCAACTGTCGAGCATAGGAGGGAATCTCGAGTATTTATATTCGGGATGTTAGTGGAATACCTCTCTTTGTGGTGCACGTTTCTCACTCACGTTGACTGCAATCGTCAACGAGGACACTGTCTGGTGGGTAGTTTAACTGGGGAGGTTGCTTGCTAAAGAGTAACGCAAGCGTACAAAGGTACTCTTATCCCGGATGGAAATCGGGATGGAAGCATATAGGTATATGAGTGCTTAACTGCGAGACATACAGGTCGAGCAGAAACGAAAGTTGGTCTAAGTGATCCTCGAAATCTTCGTGGGAAGATTCGGGCTTAACGGATAAAAGCTACCCCGGGGATAACAGGCTGATCGCATCTGAGCGTCCACAGCGACGATGCGGTTTGGCACCTCGATGTCGGCTCAGCGCATCCTGGGGCTGGAGAAAACAATGTTGTTTCAAACATAAACTTCTCTCCCTTCTTGAAAGAGAAGGGTAATAAACAAGCTCAAAACGGAGGAGGCCATAATGCAGGTCCCAAGTTATCTTGGTATATTGTATTTATGGTTGGTTCCGTAGGAAAAGGATGTTCCGAGGTCGATAAAGCGTATATTGCAGGCTTATTTGATTGTGATGGCGCCATAATGGCTACCATAGAGTCTCATAGGGAGAAAAAGTTTGGTTTTCGTGTTCGTGTCATTTTAAAAGTGACACAGAAGAAGACTGAAATACTGGAATATATTTGTGCTACGTTGGGTGTTGGTAAAATCCAAAAAAATCGAACAACCTTCGATTGGGTTTTGAAGGATCAACAGACGTGCAAAGAAGTGTTGAAAATCGTAACGAGATATATCAAGGGTAAAAGTTCTCAGGTGCGGCTCGCGCTGGAGATACTCTCGACCCCGATTTTATCAAAAGAAGATCTTCTACACGTAGCTTTATTGGCGGATACTTTAAGCGGTTTTAACGTTCGTTCGTTTGGTAGGCGAAAGAATTACGCTTTAAAGATCCAGGAACATACTTCCTCTAACGACTGATTGATACTTGACCATCAAGTATCATGAGATATGCGTATTTGTGTATCATACGGCTTGTATCTGAATACTTTGTGGTGACACAGGGCAAAAGATAATGGAATAGTCTTACCCCAAAAGTAATTTTGGAAGGTTAGAGGTCCCAAGGGTTGGTCTGTTCGCCCATTAAAGCGCTACATGAGCTGGGTTCAAACCGTCTGGAAGCTAAGAAATTGGCTTTCGCACCGTTTGAACCCGAGGTATCATGACATCAGAACAAAAACACGGCGATATTGTGTAGGAATACATAATATAGAGTTAACTAATATCGGTGAAAGCCTATTAATAGGTCAACACCGAGGGAAAATATATAGATTGATGCTGAAATAAATTCAGCATGACACTATGTTATTGCCCGTAGAGACTGAACGTTAACCATCCAGAACGGATGATATTACAGTCCTATCCACTCAGTAATGAGTGAAAAGATGCGTGAGACAGGTTGGTCTCTATCCTCTGTCAGCGTGGGATTCTTGAGGGAGTTCGCCTTCAGTACGAGAGGACCAAGGTGAGTCAATCCCTAGTGAGCCAGTTGTTGCCGTCAGGCGCATTGCTGGGTAGCTACATTGATATGAGATAACCGCTGAATGCATCTAAGTGGGAAGCTCTTCCCAAGATGAGGAATCCATGTTCCGATTTATCGGAACGAGAGGTCCGTGGTAGACTACCACGTATATAGGCAAGAAATGTAAGCACTGCAAAGTGTTTAGTTGACTTGTACTAATGACCAAAGAGTAAATCAAATTTTATTGATATGATTTACGTCAAGACTTTCTATTCACTAGTGAGGGCACACGAGTGAGTATTTAGTATTTTGTATATAGTATCTAGGGCTAGATACTAGATACTTACTGCTAGATACAAAATTAACATCTAAGCTAAAGTTAAATCACAGGAGAACTTAGGAGAAAAGAAATTTTCTCTTAAATTGTCCGGTGATTTGAGCGACTTGGTCCCACCTGATCCCATTCCGAACTCAGCAGTGAAACGAGTCAGCGTCGATGCTAGTACTACTGCAAAGTTGTGCGAAAGTAGATCATCGCCGGGCTACAAAGTACCCCGCCTATTCGGCGGGGTTTTTTGTAGCCTTTGTGCTAGAATCCGGCTATGTTAAAAAAGATTGAGACTTCGTGTTTGGCATCACCAATTACTCTGCAGTTTTTGACTGAAGGAACTGTGACCAAACGTTGGTGCCCTGAGAGAGAGCGGATTATTGATTGGGTCGGGAAATTCGATGGTGAGGCAACTGAGGCTCATTTAGTGATGCGAATGGTTGAATGCGGACAGGGGTTGGTTCGTGGAGAGAAAGGATGTGATTTGGATGATGTTTGGCGGGAACTGTCGATTACTTCGGGAGGTAATTAGTCATGACAATTGAAAATTAATAATTGAGAATTGACAATTAAATCTGACAATAAATTGTCCATTGTCAATTGTCCATTATAAATTGATATCTATTTGGTTTTGGTGACGGTG
>Ga0172368_10006300_pt1 | contig 12831 bp, 12 predicted proteins | sample Lak11m_FD_114540 | JGI IMG/M metagenome (GOLD analysis project Ga0172368, IMG submission 114540) | Freshwater microbial communities from Kabuno Bay, South-Kivu, Congo - kab_022012_11m | ecosystem: Environmental > Aquatic > Freshwater > Lake | place: Democratic Republic of the Congo: South-Kivu...
GAATTCCGCTTTCAAGCGCTCGACTTCCTTGAGTCGGGTCACATCGGTTAACAATACAAAGAATCCGGCGATCGAACCATCGGGATCGATGTCGGGAATGAAGTAGGCAAGCATGTGGCCGACGCTGCCATCGGCCTTGGTCAGGGTTTGATCGAACTGCTGCGGCTCGCCGGAAAGGACGCGGCGGACATACGGTTCATTGCGGGCAAACAGGCTTTCACCCAGCACTTCGCGCATCGAGGCGCCAAGAATGTCCTGTGCCGAGTCGCCGAACCAGTCGAGATAGGGCTTGTTGGCGAAACTGCAGCGCAGGTCCTTGTCCCAATGCGAGATCAGGCCCGGAATGGCATCCGTGATGGTCTGGATGAAACGGCCCCGCTTGGCGATCAGATGGGCCGAGTTGATAGCCTTCTTGTGCGCTTTTTCCTCTTCGGAGATGTCGCGGATTATGCCGATGAACTGATAACCGTTGTTGTTGCGGATTTCCCTGACCGACAGCACCAGGGGGAAGACTTCGCCATTTTTGCGGCGTCCCGGTACCTTGCGGCCGATGCCGATCATGTGGGGAGTGCGCTCGCGCAGGTAGCGGGCGATGTAGCCGTCATGCCCTTCGGTGTAGGGCGAGGGCATGAGCATCTTGATATTGTTGCCGACCACTTCCGTCGGCACATAGCCGAAGATATGTTCCGCGGCCTTGTTGTAGCTCTGGACGATGCCCGCTTCATCGATCGAGAGAATTGCGTCATAGACGTTGTCGAGAATGCTGAACAGGCTGTCCTGCAAGGTGGCGACACGCTGCATCGAGCGCAGGCGGGCGCCGAGCAAATCGAAATCAATCGGCTTGATGAGGTAATCATCCGCTCCGGCATCGAAACCCTCGATGATTTCGTTCTTTTCAGAAAGGGAGGTCATGATGATCACGGGAACCCAGCGGGCGCCGCCACTGGCCTTGATGCGCCGGGTCGCCTCGATGCCGTCCATCTCCGGCATGATGATGTCCATCAGCACCACATCCGGTGGATTTTCCAGAAACGCGTCGACTGCCGCGCGACCGTTCTCGACATGAGTGACGGTATGCCCCTGTTTCGTGAGATAAGCGATCAGCGGCAGCGCCGTGATTTTGCTGTCTTCGACGACGAGTACTTGCATAAGAATGAGGCACCAGGGGAAATCTGGGCGAATTTTGCTGGAAATCGGCGTGTTTCGAAAGCGAAATATGGGGGAGAACCGAACCTGTCAGGGCCGAATCTGTCCGGTCTTTCGTAGTCCGGTCTGGCTCAGCCCTTTTTTGCCAGCAGCAGGAAAGCCCTGCGCGCTGCTTCCTCAAGTTGGGTCACTTCCGCGGCCGAAACGCCCTTGCGCGTCAGGCGCAGCAGCAGTCCGTCGATCAGCGCCGGAATCAGGATGGCGCGAATGTCGAGATCTGCGCTTGCCGTAGCGGGTGCCAGGTTCTTGATCAGGCGGGACAGGGCCTTGCGCTCGCGTGCATGAATGGTTTCGAGAATTTTTGCGGCATAGGGATTGCGAAGAGCGAGCGCCCAGACCTCGACGAATACGCCACTGGTCATCGGGTTCTTGATGTCGGTCAGAAAGATTTCCATCGCCGCCATGAATTGCGCGACGCGGTCGGCACTCGCCATTTCTCGCGTGACGGCCTCGATCTGCTTCTGGTAACTGTCCATCATGTAGAGCAGCAGGGCTTCGAGCAGCGCCTCCTTGCTCTTGTAGTAGTGCTGGACGGTGCTCAGGCTGACCCCGATGCGGCTGGCGACGCTGCGCATCGAGAGTCCCGCGTAACCTTGGGTGGCGAAGATTTGCCGGGCCGCATCGAGGATTTCCCGGGCGCGCTCCATGCCTTTCTCCGTCGTGCTGGAATCCTTCTTGCGGAGCGATTTTTCGATGAGGTCGACCATGCGGGACACCGGGCTGCGTAAATGCTTGAAACTATATCATCGCTATTGACAATTAGGTCAAATGACCGATAATCTGTTTTTGCCTGGGTCGCGCGATCCGGGCTCAACCCGGTTCTTAGAGCCATTACTTAGAGCCATCGAATGGAGCGAGCCAGCATGCGTAAAGCATTTGTATCCGGTGTCGGGATGATCCCGTTCGCCAAACCGGGCGCCAGCGCCCCTTATCACGAGATGGGTGCCGCTGCCGGCCGCCTGGCCCTGACCGATGCCGGCATCAAGTACGAGGACATTCAACAGGCCTATGTCGGTTATGTCTATGGCGATTCGACGGCCGGACAAAAGGCGCTCTACCAGATCGGCATGACCGGGATTCCTGTCGTGAATGTCAATAACAATTGCTCGACCGGTTCGACGGCGCTGTTTCTGGCACGCCAGGCGGTCGCCAGCGGCGCGGCCGAGTGCGTACTGGCGCTCGGTTTTGAGCAAATGAATCCCGGTGCGCTGGGTGCCATGTTCAAGGACAGGCCGACACCTTTCGATGATTTCGATCGCGAAACCGATGCCCTGGTCGGCATGACGGAAGTACCACTGGCATTGCGTTATTTTGGCGGTGCCGGACTGGCGCACATGAAGAAATATGGCACCAGGCAGGAAACTTTCGCGAAGATTCGTGCCAAGGCCAGCCGTCATGCGGAAAAAAATCCCCTGGCGCTGTTCAGGAAAGTCGTGACCACCCAGGAGGTAATGGATGCACCGAGCTTGTGGCCTGGCGTCATGACGCGGCTGATGGCCTGTCCGCCGACCTGCGGCGCCGCCGCGGCAGTGCTGATGTCGGAAGATTTTGCCAAGAAGCGTGGTCTGCGCAGCGATGTGTATATCGACGCGCAAGCCATGACCACCGATTATCCGAGCACCTTCGAATCCCACGACATGATTCGCGTGGTCGGCTATGACATGGCCAAGGAGGCGGCGCAGAAGGTGTATCGCGACGCCGGGATCGGACCCGACGATGTCGATGTGGTCGAGTTGCACGACTGCTTCGCCCAGAATGAACTCATCACCTATGAAGCCCTGGGATTGTGTCCGGAGGGCGGTGCCGGAAAATTCGTCGATGACGGCGACAATACCTACGGCGGCAAGGTCGTCACCAATCCTTCCGGCGGTCTGCTTTCCAAGGGACACCCGCTCGGCGCTACCGGTCTTGCTCAGTGCTATGAACTGACCCACCAGTTGCGCGGCACGGCCGATCAGCGCCAGGTGGCCGATGCCCGGATCGCCCTGCAGCACAACCTGGGTTTGGGCGGCGCTTGCGTGGTGACGCTCTATCGCAAGTAACACGAGCCGACTGGCAGCGCGATGATCGACCGGGCCCTGATCGGAAAAGTCTTCCCGGCGTATTCCGTGGAAGCCGAGAAGGGCCGCTTGCGGTTCTTTGCCAAGGTCATCGGCGAGACCGATCCGATTTTCGTGGACGAGGATGCCGCGCAGGCGGCTGGGTACCGATCGCTGCCGTTGCCACCGACCTTCCTGTTCGCCATGGAGTTGGACCGGCCGGATCCGATGGCCTGGTTCCGCGAGGTCGGCTTCGACCTGGCCAGGCTGCTGCATGGCGAGCAATCTTTCAACTATTACCTGCCAGCGTGCGCCGGGGATACCCTGACTTTTGTGTCTCGAATCAGCGACATTTATGACAAGAAGAACGGCGCGCTCGAGTTTGTCATCAAGGAAACGCGCGTCGCCGATCCGGCCGGCAATCACATCGCCGACCTGCGCAGCGTTTTCGTCCAGCGCAATCCCTGAAGTGGCCTTGTGAGCGTCGACTTCGAATTCGTCAAGGCGGGACAGTTGCTTCCCGAACTCAAGTTGCCGCCGATCGACCGCGCTACGCTGGCATTGTTTGCCGGCGCTTCCGGCGATCACAATCCGATCCACATCGACATTGATGTGGCGCGCAAGGCCGGTTTGGATGACGTCTTTGCCCAGGGCATGCTGCCGATGGCTTATCTGGGGCGCTTGCTGACGACCTGGGCACCGCCGTTGCGCTGGCGTGGCTTCAATGCGCGCTTCGCCGGCATGACGCGCCTGGGGGACATGCTGACCTGTTCCGGCACGCTCGTCGAAAAGATTGAGCGCGATGGTAGGCGCGGTGGCGAGCGCCTTGCCAGGATTGAAGTCAAGGCCGCCAATCAGGCCGGCGAAATCAGGATCACGGGCGAAGTCCTGATCGCTTTTTAATGGATCTACGAAAGGTGATGCAATGAGTTCCAGACTAGACGGCAAGGTCGCACTGGTTTCCGGTTCGGGTCGCGGCATTGGCCGCGCCATCGCCTTGAAACTGGCCAGCGAAGGCGCGCGCGTGGTGGTCAATGACCTCGATGCCGACCCGGCACACGAGGTCGTGGAACTGATCCGCAAGGCGGGTGGCGAGGCGATTGCCTGCGCTGGCAGTGTGACGGCACCGGATTTTGCCGAACGCTATATCAAGATGGCGACCGATACCTATCATGGGCTCGACATCATCATCAACAACGCCGGTTACACCTGGGACAACGTCATCCAGAAGATGAGCGACGAGCAATGGGCCGCCATCATGGATGTGCACCTGACCGCGCCATTTCGCATCCTGCGTGCCGCCCAGCCGGTCATCCGCGCTTACAGCAAGGCTGAAGCTGATGCGGGTCGTTCGATGATGCGCAAGGTCGTGAATGTTTCATCGGTGGCCGGACTCGGCGGCAATATCGGTCAGGTCAATTACGCTTCAGCCAAGGCCGGCATCGTCGGCCTGACCATGACCCTGGCGAAGGAATGGGGGCGTCTCAAGGTCAATGTGAATTGTGTTGCGTTCGGCTTCATCATGACCCGGCTCACCGAAGCCTCGGCAGCGGGCGACGCCACCATCAAGATCGAGGATCGCGCCATCAAGGTCGGTTTGAATCCGGACCTGATCAAGGTATTCGAGCATTCGATTCCGCTCGGCCGCGCCGGCACGCCCGAGGAAGCCGCGGGTGCCGTGTACCTGCTGTGCACGCCGGAATCGGATTACATCAGCGGCCAGACCCTGGTCTGCGGCGGGGGCATGACGCTGTAATTGGAACCCGGCGCTTATGCTTTTGGCGGCCGCGCCGCATCGTGCAAATCCGGCAGGAACACGGCAAACAGGCCGAGCAGCGGCAGGAAAGCACACAGCTTGTAAACGGTGACGATTCCCCACATATCGGCAAGCAATCCCAGCACACCCGCGCCGATTCCCGCCAGGCCGAAGGCGACGCCGAAGAACAGTCCCGAGACGGTGCCGACCTTGCCGGGGATCAACTCCTGCCCATACACGACGATGGCGGGGAAGGCCGAAGCCAGCATGAAGCCGATGATGACGGTGAGCACCACCGTGGCTGCAAGGCTGACATAAGGCAAAGCCAGCGCAAACGGCGTGATGCCCAGGATGGAAAACCAGATCACCCGCTTGCGGCCGATGCGATCGCCGATCGGTCCGCCCAGCAATGTGCCCAGCGCCACGGCGCCGAGGAAGAAGAACAGGTGATATTGCGCGACCTGGGTGCTGACCTGGTACTCCTGCATCAGGTAAAAGATCAGGAAACTGTTGATGCCGGCGAGATAGAAGAATTTTGAGAACAGCAGTACCAGCAGCACCAGCAGCGTCCAGGCGACACGCCGGCGCGGCAGAGGCCGCACATGTCTTGGCGCCGTCCTTTGCGGCTGAAGGCGCTGGTGCCGGTACCAGCGTCCGACGCCGGTGAGGACCACCATCGCCAGCAAAGCCGCCAAGGATACCCACGCGATGCTCTGCTGGCCCTGGGGCAGGATCAGCCAAGCCGCCACCAATGGCCCCGCTGCGCTGCCGGTGTTGCCGCCGACCTGGAATATCGACTGCGCCAATCCGTGCCTGCCACCGGAGGCCATCCTGGCAACACGCGAGGATTCGGGATGGAATACCGCGGAACCGGTACCGACCAGAGCCGAGGCAAGCAACACCGCGGGAAAACTTGTCGCCACCGAAAGCAGCAGCAGCCCGCCGAAGGTGCAACCCATGCCGAAGGTCAGGGAAAACGGTTTGGGATATCGATCCGTGTAATAGCCGACGAAGGGCTGCAACAGCGAGGCGGTGACCTGATAGGTCAGCGTGATTAGTCCGATCTGCGCGAAATTCAGGGCGAATTCGGTTTTGAATAGCGGATAGATCGCCAGCATCAGCGACTGCATCATATCGTTGAGAAAGTGCGAGAAGCTGATCGCGCCCAGTACCTTGAAGGCGGTTGGATCAGGCTCTGGAACGCTGCTGGCGGTTTTCATTCCGGGCGTGTCGGGAGCGGGTCGTGCATCGGTGTACTTGGATTGGGGCTTGCTGCGGATTCTGGTATATTAGCCTATTCTAATTAATGAGGGTGAATGAAATGAGCAAGTCGTTTGCACAGATTACCGGTAATGTCTCCAAGGCGCTGGAAACATTCAATGCCGAAGCATCCGAGACCATGAAGGCCTTCACCGCGATGGCCAAGAGTTCGCTTAAGGCTGGCGCGCTGGGTGCCCTGGAAAAGGAACTGATTGCTCTGGCGATTGGCGTCAGTTCGCGTTGCGATGCCTGTATCGGTTTTCATGTCAAGGCGCTGATTCGACTCAGTGTGACCCGCGAGCAATTGATGGAGACGCTGGCCGTGTGCACCTACATGGGTGGCGGGCCGTCGCTGATGTATGTGGCAGAGGCGATTCGCGCCTATGAAGAATTATCGGTAAGGTGAGGCACCGTGTCTCAGGGTGCCGGCATAGCGATCGGGTCCGTCAGGGAGCGCACGACTTTGACGATCGTCGGGTCCTCCAGGTCCTTTTCGCGATGGAAACCCAGGCGAGTGGCGAGTTTCAACATGGAAAAATTTTCCGGCAGCACGCTGCCGGTCATGCGCGTATATCCCGCATCGCGGGCGACCTGCATCAGCCGCCGCATCAGGAGCGAGGCGACGCCGCAGCCATTCCACTGGTCGTCGATGGTCACCGCGAATTCACAGGACTCCGCGTCGGGATTGGCGGAGTAGCGCGAAACGCCGACGATCGTTTCCGCTCCGGTTTCGTCTTGCGCTAATGCGATCAGCGCGAGTTCCCGGTCGTAATCCACCTGTGTCAGCCGTGCCAGCATGACCGGGCTCAGGCCCCGGCCGACGCTGAAAAAGCGCATGTAATAGGAGCGCTCCGAGAGACGATTGGCGAAGGCCACTTCCAGCGTGGCATCTTCCGGCCGGATTGGCCGGAGGTGCAGTTCCTGGCCATTGCGCAGGACTTCCCGGCTTTCCAGATCGGCCGGATAGGGATGAATCGCCAGATGGCTGAAGCGCGCATCCGGCTCCGGAAGATTCGGGTCAATGACGATGCGCGCATCCACGGCGATGCATCCTTTCTCGTCGGCGATGAGCGGATTGATTTCCATCTCGACGATCCAGGGGAGTGCGCAGACCAGATCGGAAACGCGCAGCAGCGTTTGCAGAATCGCTTCGCTGTCCGCCTGCGGGATATGCCGATACGGCAGCAGCAGGTGCGCTGCGCGCGTGCGCGAGACGAGGTCCTGCGCCAGTCGCCGGTTCAGCGGCGGCAGGCCGACTGCATTGTCCTGCATCGCCTCCGAAAGCACGCCGCCTGCGCCAAAGCTGATGACGCGGCCAAAGACCGGCTGGTTGGCAACACCGATCTTGAGGCGGCGGCCGTATCGTTTTTCCACCATCGGCTGTACCGTCACGCCGTCGAGGCGCGCATCGGGGCGCAGGCGCCGCACCCGCTTCATGAGTGCCGCATATTCGCGCATCAGCGTCTCTTCGCCGCGTATGCCCAGGCAGACGCCCTTCACGTCGGAGAGATGTTCGATGTCGGCCGAAAGCAGCTTGATCGCCACGGGGAAACCGATCCGCTTGGCGATGGCGCGCACTTCTTCGGCAGTAGTGCCGATTTCGGGAAGCGCGAAGGGGATGCCGAAGCAGCCCAGCAGTTGAGCGGCCTCAACTTCATTCAAGCGGGTGCGGCCACTGCGACTGGCCGAACGACCAATGCTTTGTGCCAAAGCCAGATTCGGCGCGGCGACCGAGGCCAGCGGCGGCGGTACTTCGAGCAGCAGATCCTGCGCCATGCGGTACTCCGCCAGCGTGCCAAAGGCTGCCACGGCATTTTCCGGGGAGCGGAACACCGGCAGCTTGGCCTCAGCGGCGAGACTGCGGCCCGCGCTGACATCGCGTTCACCGAGCCAGGCCGTCAGCAGCGGTTTGGCCGAACATTTGACGCATTGGACGAACGTCTGTGCAGCCGCTTCCGCGGCGAGCACCTGCTGTGGCGAGAACACAGTCAGCACGGCATCGACGTTTTCATCTTTCAGGATGGGACAGAGCGCGGCCGCGTAGCGTGCGGCGGTGGCATCGCCGTGAATGTCCACGGGATTCTTGTGCGACCAGTGCGCCGGCAGGCAAGCATCCAGTGCGCCCAGAGTCTGTTGTGACAATTCGGCGATGACCACGCCCGCGGCACTGGTGTAGTCGGCTGCCATGATGCCGGGACCGCTGCCGTTGCTCACCACGGCCAGCCGGTTGCCGCGCGGCAGGCGTCCGGCACCGATGAGCTGCTCTGCCGAGAACAGCTCGACGTAGGTTCTTACCCGCACCGCGCCGCAACGGTGCAGGACGGCATCGAAAGCCGCATCGTCGCTGGTGTCCCATTTGCTTGTTCCCGCTTGTGCGGCCTGCCGGTGCCGTCCCGCTTTGAGGACGATAACCGGCTTGGCGCGTGCCGCGGCGCGCAGGGCAGAAACAAAGCGCCTGGCGTTGCGCACCTCCTCAAGGTAGATCAGGATGCTGCGCGTTTCCAGATCGTGGGTGAGAAAATCCAGAACCTCGCCGATGTCCAGATCGATGCCGGCGCCCATCGAAATGACATTCGAGAAGCCAAACTCGGACGCTTGCGCGCTGTCGATGAGTGCCGCGGCGACCGCACCGGATTGCGACACCAGGGCGATCGAGCCGGGGAAGGCCATGCGTCGCGCGATCGTGGCGTTGAGGCGCAAGGACGGCCGCATGATGCCCAGGCAATTCGGACCGATGATGCGCACGCCATGACTGCGCGCCACGGCCAGCAGTTTTTCCTCGATGGTTTTGCCGGCGGCACCGATTTCGCCAAAACCCGCCGAGAGGATCACGGCGCTGCGGGTTCCGGCGCAACCTGCCGCGTCGACGATGGCGGGGACAGTCGCTGCCGGGGTGGTGACGAGAATCAGGTCGACCACCTGCCCGATGGCCGAGATCGACGGCAGGCAGGCGACGCCATCCAGGCTTTGATATTTGGGATTGACGGCAAACAATTTGCCGGCGTAACCGCCCGAGCGCAAATTGTCGAACACGATCCGCCCGAGCGATCTTGCGCGCTCGCTGGCGCCGATCACCGCGATGCTGCGCGGTGCCAGCAAGTGTTCGAGATAATGGACGCTCATTTGCCGGGGTGCTTACTGGGGTGCTTAACTGAGCGCGCCATCTTTTCGGGCGTAGTTTGCTTTGCCGTAAGGTCGGTCGCTGCCAGGGTCGCTTCGAGCATGTCGATGAAGGCCCGCGTTTTTGTCGGCATCAGGCGGCGCCCCGGAAAAACCGCCCATGCGGTGTGCGAAGGCATGTGCCAGTCGGACAGGATGCGGCGCAATTCGCCGCGGCGCACATGGGGCAGGGCGAAATAATCGGGGACTGCGGCGATTCCGCTGCCGGTGCGTGCCAGGCCGATCAGCAGCTCGGGGGAATTCGCGGTCGTGCGTCCGGGCGGAACGCCTTCCCATTGCCGGTCGCCATTGATCATGGTCCAGCCTGCGGCCTCGCCATTGCGGCCCAGCAATCGCAAGGCCTCGTGCTGGGGCAGGTCGTCCGGGGATGCCGGATCGCCATGTTCGGCCAGGTAGGACGGTGCCGCATACAAACCGTTCGAGAACACCGCGATGCGCCGTGCTGCGAGCAACGTATCGTCGGGCAGGTCGCCCATGCGCACGGCGAGATCGAAGTTCTCCCCGAGCAGATCGACGCGGCGCGGCGAAAGGTCGAGTTCCAGCGACACCGCCGGGTGCAGGGCGATGAATGCCGAGAGCATGTCGGTCAGCAACAGGGTTGCGAAGTCACTGGGCATCGATACCCGCAAGCGACCACTCGGACGGCTTTGACGATGTTCGCTGAGGGCTTTCACCGCATCGACTTCGGCCGCGACCTGACGCGCGTGTTCAAGGAGCTGATGGCCGAACTCGGTCAGCTTGAGGCGGCGCGTGGTGCGCAGCATCAGGCGTTCCCCGAGGCGTTCTTCGAGCATCGAAATGCGCCGCGATACGGTGGATTTGGGCAGACCGATGCGTTCGGCGGCGCGGCTGAAACTGCCGGCATCGGCAACGCGCGCGAAGATCAGCAGGTCGTTGGGGTCATATTGTTCCATGAGCAGGACAATGATATCCGATTTGGGGGATTCTCTTCCAATGGGCACATCAATACACTGCGAATCATCGTATGACCAACCCCAAGGAGAGCTCCATGAACATCCTGCAAATCAATGCCAGCATTCGCCGCGAAGGCGCCAATTCGACGCGGGTTGCCGAGAGCATCCTGGCCCGCCTGCGTGCGCGCAACCCGGACGCGCATCTGACGCTGCGCGATCTCGCCATCGCCCCGCACCCGGTTCTGGATGGTGCAGCGCTCGGCGCGCTATTTACTCCTGCCGAAAAACGCACTGCCGAGCAGATCGCCCGTGTCGCACTCGACGACGTGCTGATCGCGGAAGTGCAACAGGCCGATGCGATCGTTCTGGGTGTGCCGATGTACAACTTCGGTATCCCGGCACAGCTCAAGAACTGGATCGATGCCATTACGCGCAATGGCGTGACCTTTCGCTACACCGAAAAAGGCCCCGAGGGCCTGCTTAAGGGCAAGAAGGTGTACGTCGGACTGGCGCGCGGCGGCCGCTATCGGGACACCGATGCCGACAGCCAGGTGCCGTATCTGAAGACCGTGTTTGGCTTTATGGGTTTGACCGACGTGAAGTTCATCTATGCAGAAGGACTGAATATGGGGCCGGAAGCCGCGCAACAGGGATTTGCGCAAGCCGAAGCCGACCTGGACGCGGCGTTTGCCGGGCAGTAAGCGGGCGCAGTGCAAACGATTTCGGGAGATAGCGCGATGAGCACCAAGCAAACCCTGCGTAATGAACAGATACGCCAGACCCGTTCGGTCGAGAGGCTGGTGGCGGGCAGGGCGACCTCCGACGGTGCCGGCGTCAAGCTGACGCGCGTGCTGACACAACCCCTGCAGCAGCGGCTCGATCCCTTCCTGATGCTCGACGCTTTCGGCAGCGACAATCCGGACGATTACATCGCGGGCTTTCCCGACCATCCCCATCGCGGCTTCGAGACCGTGACTTACATGATCGCCGGTCACATGCGGCATCGTGACAGCGCCGGTCATGAAGGTTTCCTGCAAAACGGCGGCGTGCAGTGGATGACCGCCGGGCGGGGCGTGATCCATTCCGAGATTCCGCAGCAGGAGGAAGGTGTGATGGAGGGATTTCAGCTTTGGTTGAATCTGCCCGGCCGGGACAAGATGAGCGAACCCTGGTACCGCGATTTCGCGGCGGCCGACCTGCCGCGCTTCGTGACGGAGGCCGGTGTGGCGGTGACCGTGATCGCCGGAGCAAGTCACGGCGTCGCCGGCGCCGTGACCCGGGAAGCAACGGCGCCGCTGTATCTGGACATCCATCTGGTTGCCGCTGCGAGCTTCATGCAATCGCTGCCTGCAGAGCACAACGCCTTCGTCTATGTCTATCGCGGTGAAGTGCGTATCGATGGCACCGCAGTACCACAACAGCGCATGGCGATACTCGCCAATCATGGGCAGGCCGACGGTGTGAGGATCGAGGCAGCCGATGCAGCGAAAGTCTTGCTGGTGGCCGGACGCCCGCTCAAGGAGCCGATTGCCCAGTACGGACCGTTCGTGATGAACACGGATCGGGAAATCTATCAGGCGATCAACGATTACCGCGAGGGGCGCCTGGCCGCATAGTTGAAAATAACGATGGGGACCGAAGTCCCCACCGGCTTTCTTTGGTTACAAGGCTCCAGCAGCCCCGGCGCTGACCTTAGGCGGCCAGTGCGAAACGCTCATCGTTGGCGTTTATGGATTTGCTTCATTAACGTCGATCGCCTGACGGGTTGCCTGCGCACCTTTGTCCGCCCTGTCGAAGCCATGGCACCCCCACCTAAAAGCACTCCGATGCCTTTAGGTGGAGGTGAGGGGAATCGAACCCCTGTCCAGAACGCCTCCAGATTGCCGGAGTTACAACCATGTGTCGATTATGGGGGCGCGAGAGGCAATTTACAAGGAGATGCTTTACTCTGTCGGAAATTTTTTGGCTGAACGGGGCGAGCACGCCCGGCATGGCAAGACAGTGAAGACGGGAAAGACACAATCAATGAAACAATCCACCGCCGCGGCGCTGGTCTGGTTTCGCCGTGACTTGCGCAGCTACGACCACGCCGCGCTGCATCATGCCTTGACGCAATACCGGCGCGTGTATTGCGCCTTCGTCTTCGACACCACGATCCTCGCCCCACTGCCACGCTGCGATCGCCGTGTCGATTTCGTCCTGCGTTCGCTGCAAGAGTTGCAAACCGACTTGCGCACGATGGGTGGCAATTTGATCGTCTGCCATGGCGACCCGCGGCATGAGATTCCGCGTCTGGCCGCCGAACTCGGTGTGTCCGCCGTGTTCGTCAATCGCGATTACGAGCCGGCGGCGATCGCGCGCGATGCCGCAGTCAGACATCGTCTCGGCAAGATCGAATGTGTGGATTGCAAGGATCAGGTGATTTCGATCGTGACGAGGTGATGACGCAGGGCGGCGCGCCTTACTCGGTGTTTAC
>Ga0172368_10006301_pt1 | contig 12828 bp, 12 predicted proteins | sample Lak11m_FD_114540 | JGI IMG/M metagenome (GOLD analysis project Ga0172368, IMG submission 114540) | Freshwater microbial communities from Kabuno Bay, South-Kivu, Congo - kab_022012_11m | ecosystem: Environmental > Aquatic > Freshwater > Lake | place: Democratic Republic of the Congo: South-Kivu...
GGTTCTTAAACTATCAGCCATTGGTAAAAAAAGAGACTTTCTCGAGGGTTTGTTCCATCGGCTGGATGATTTTAACCCTCATGAAGCCTATTATTTTATTGTCTAATGCATAATCTGGGTTAAAAAGGAAGCTATGAATTTTCTTGAAAAAGAGTACGAATGGAAACCCTATCCTCAAAAACATTTCGAGTCAAGGTTTACAAAATTTTTTGAAGGATATTGGCTACCGGAACGGTTTGGATTTGATACTAGAAAGGTCCAGTTTTCAAGTTTGATACTTACTGGACAAATGACAAGAAAGGAAGCCCTCGAAATACTAAAGGAACCAGCTTACAACCCAGAGACAATTCAGGATGAATTTAATTACGTAGCAACAAAATTAGGAATTTCTCATGAAGAACTAACTCATTATTTTAATTTACCTTTAAAATTCTATTGGGATTATAAAAATCAACAGAATTTTTTCCGCTTGGGTTCTAACTTACTAACTTTACTCGGTATTGAGGAAACTAAAAAAAGAACTAAATGATAACAATCGTCGATTACGGCTTGGGCAATATTCGTGCATTTTGCAATGTTTACGAAAGGCTAAATATCAAAACCAGAACAGCTCGAATTCCTTCCGACCTTAAAAATTCTGAAAAAATAATAATTCCTGGTATTGGAGCATTTGATTATGCAATGATGCGTTTGAATGCGTCCGGGATGAAGGAAGAACTTAATGAACAAGTATTGAATAATAAAGTTCCTGTAATGGGGATTTGTGTTGGCATGCAGATACTTGCTGAAAGGAGTGAAGAAGGTGTAATGCCTGGATTAGGATGGATTAATGGGAGTGTTAAGAAATTGATAAGAAAAAATGACAGTATGAAAACAGGGCAAGACAATGAAGATTTGGTCGGGTTAGATGAAAAGATTTCATTACCACATATGGGTTGGAATGATGTAGTTCCTGTTGAAGTTAATAGCTTATTTCGAGAGATGGAAATGCCGAGATTCTACTTCCTCCATTCTTATTATTTTGCTCCTAATTCTCGAGCACTGATTATTGCTTACACTAATTACTGTGGAGATTTTGCTTCAGCTGTCAGAGAAGGGAACATTTTTGGTGTCCAGTTCCATCCAGAGAAGAGCCATTCTTACGGTGTGCAGCTATTAAAGAATTTTGCGTTATTATAGAAAAGACTGAACATAATAAAGTACATATGTTACGTCCCCGTATCATACCCTGCCTCTTGGTTCACAACAATGGGCTGGTAAAAACCAAACAGTTCAAAGAACCTAAATATGTTGGCGACCCGATCAACGCAGTAAAAATATTCAACGAAAAAGAAGTTGACGAACTAATTGTTATCGATATAGACGCATCAATAAGGAAAAAAGAACCCGATTACAGGTTGATAGAAAATCTGGCTGTTGAATGTCGCATGCCGTTTTGTTATGGCGGTGGGATTAAAACAATTGAGCAGGCAAAAAGAATATTCAGTTTAGGAGTCGAAAAAATTGCAGTGAGTTCTGCTGCTGTTGAAAATCCGAGATTTATTACTGAAATGGCTGATAAGGTCGGAAACCAGAGCGTAGTTGTTGTAATTGATACAAAAAAGAAAACAATTAATGGAACATATGAACTTTATACTTATAATGGTACCAAAGCAAATGGTATCGACCCATTTTCCTTCGTGGTAGAAATGCAAAAAGCTGGTGTGGGTGAGATTGTAATAAACTCTATTGATCATGATGGAATGATGGACGGTTTTGATTTAGATTTATTATTTAAAATAAGGCATCTTGTAACTGTTCCCTTAACGGTAATGGGTGGAGCTGGAAAACTTGATGACCTTGGGGCGGCAATTGCACAGCACGGAATCATTGGTGTAGCAGCAGGAAGTTTATTTGTATTCAAAGGGAAGTTCAAGGCGGTATTGATCAATTATCCAACTCGGAAAGAAAAAGAATGCTTCTTTTTTAAAAATAATTTCCTTAAGGAAAATAGCATTGACAATTTAGATAGGCAGTAAAATTTAATCAAAATAAAGTGAATATCTTACTTGTAACCCAATATTTTTATCCTGAAAATTTTAAAAGTAACGATATTGCTTTTGAATTGGTTAAAAGAGGTCACAAAATACATGTACTCACAGGAATACCAAATTATCCAGACGGAGTTTATTACAAGGGTTATGGATTGTTTACAAAGAATATCGAAACAGTAAATAAAGTAAAAATATATCGTGCATTCCAATTATCGAGGGGAAGGAATAACAAATTGCGATTGACATTAAACTATTTATCGTTCGTGCTTTTTGGCTCGCTTTGGGCTGTTTTCATTGCGCTAATAAATCATTATGATTGCATAATCGTTCATGCACCTTCTCCAATAACTCAAGTTATCCCTGGAGTTGTTGTTAAAAGATTAAAAAAAATTCCACTCTATATTTGGGTACTTGATCTTTGGCCCGAAGCCATGCAATCAGGAGCTGGAATTAGTAATAATTATATCTTATCATTTGTTGATAAAGTTGTTAAATATATTTACAACAACACTACTAAAATTTTAATTAGTTCACAAGAATTTGGTCCTAAAATAGCAAAAAAAGGAAATTATATCGAAAAAATAAAATACTTCCCTAATTGGAGTGAGGACCTTTTAAATATGCCACAAGATTATCCAATTCCATCCCTTCCAAAAGGATTCATTATTATGTTGGCCGGTAATCTTGGAATTTCACAAGATTTGGAAGCGGTAATGAAGGTTGCGATTGAAATGAAAAATGATAAAAATATTAAATGGGTGCTGATTGGTGATGGAAGCCAAAAAAAATATCTGGATGATTCAATTATTGCTCACAACTTAAAGCAAAACGTTTTTACTTTTGGTCGCTTCCCCTTGAAAGCAATGCCCTCATTTTATAAGGCAGCGAGTGCGATGTTACTCACTTTGAGCGGAAAACATTCAGATTTAAAAATGGTTGTTCCTGCTCGTTTGCAATCGTACATGGCTGCCGGTCGTCCAGTCCTGGCTATGATTGATGGTGCTGCGGCAAGTTTGATCCAGGAGACGAATTGTGGGTATGCTGTTAATGGTGGAGATTATTTTTCATTAGCAACTATTATCAGGGAAAAAGTGCTACCGGATCTGGAAGCTTTTGAAAAATTAGGAGGTAATGGAAGGAACTATTTCGAAAAGCATTTCCAAAAAGATAATTGTATTAATAACTTATGTGAGATCATTAACCAGTGACTTATAGTGAATAATTTAATTAAAAATGAAACAGTTAGTAAGGAACGTCAAAATAATAGGAACAGGATCGTACGTTCCAGAAATAATTTACACAAATGAATATTTAGAAACCATATTACCAACCTCGTCACAGTGGATTTATGAGAACCTCGGAATAAAGGAAAGAAGGATTGCCGCCATTGATGAAGCGACAAGTGACTTAGCATTCAAAGCTGGTGAAAATGCCATTGAGAATGCTGGCCTCACAAAAGATGACATAGATTTAATCATTGTCGCAACGGCTACCCCTGACAGATTGGCTCCATCAACAGCTTGTTTCGTTCAGGACAAATTACAAGCATATAATGCCGTTGCTTTTGATATTGCTGCGGTTTGCAGTGGCTTTTTATTTGGAATGTCAGTAGCTTCCCAATATATTGCTAGTGGCATTTATGACAATGTCCTTGTAATTGGTGCGGATACTTTCTCCAGAATCGTTGACTGGACCCGGAGAGATGCGGTTTTCTTTGGAGATGGTGCCGGGGCAGTTGTATTATCACATTCAAATGTAAATGGAGGATTTTTAGCATATCGGCTCTATTCTGATGGTAGAGGGAAATTTAACTTTACAATACCAGCAGGAGGCTCAGAGTGTCCCGCATGTCATAAAACAGTAGATGAACGCTTACACTATTTTAGAATGAATGGAAAAGCAGTTTATGACACTGGTACTGTTGTTCTACCAAAAGCGATCAATCAGGTACTTGCGGATACAGGATTATCGATAGATGATATTGATTTGATGATTCCACATCAACCAAGCATTAAAATATTGCAAAAAACCGCTGAAGTTATTGGTTTACCATTTGAAAAAGTAATGACAAATATGGATAGATATGCTAATACCTCAGGTGGAACAATTCCAATCATTCTGGATGAAGTAAATCGAACGGGGAAAATTAAAGAAGGTGACCTTATACTTTTTGCAGCTGTTGGAAGTGGTTGGACTTATGGAGCATCAATTATTAAATGGGCTTGACATTTAACCAATAACTTACATTTATGATAATTATCACAGGTGCATCAAGAGGAATTGGAAAATTTCTCTTTGAAAAATTTTCTGAGCAGGGAAAGGAGGTCATCGGAACCTTCAATTCAACAAATGCCGCGGGAAATAAACCGGATACTATGTATCAGGTTGATATCACTGATAATACAAAGGTCAGCGATTTTTTTCTAAAAGTAAAAGACAGGTTACATGAGGTTGTTTTGATTAATGCCGCGGGTGCCAATTATAGTGGATTTGCACACAAAGCGAATATTGATTCTTGGAAAAAAATTGTTGAAGTAAATCTTTATGGTACGTTTCATATGATTCATCATGTCTTGAACATCATGCGTGCGGAAAACTATGGACGCATTATTAACTTTTCTTCTGTTGTTGCCCAGATGAGTATTCCTGGAACATCCTCCTATGCTGCTTCAAAATCAGCACTCTGGGGATTGACCAAAGCAATAGCAGCAGAAACAGCGTCTAAAGGGATAACAATAAATACACTCAATCTTGGGTATTTTAATATTGGTATGATAAAGGAAGTAACCAGGGAAATGCAGGAAGTTATTAAAGCAAAAATTCCCCTTGGACAACAATTCGGGGATCCCGAAAATATTTTTGAGGCCATCAACTTTATCATTAAAGCTTACTATATGACTGGGGCCTCGATTGATATTAACGGCGGTATAATCTAAGTTATAAATGATGGGTATACATTTTCAGAATTTTGATTATAAAAAAGACATAGTTAAGCAACGTAGTCTTTTCACAGAATGTTTCCCAGAAACTAATGGGACCTCTATCGAAACTATTGATCATTATTTCTGGAAATTCCATTCAGGCCCATTTACTCCCAATTCCTTTGAATATATTGCAATCGATGATGAATCCAATATAATTGGCTACTATGCGGCGATCCCTTACCCCTACTCTATCAATGGTAAACCAACGCAGGTTGGAATGGTTTGTGATGTGATGACTGGGAAAATGGCACGAGGAAAAGGAGTCTTTACAAAACTTGGATTGTATTCAACTGAGATGTTGAAAACTGCTGGAATTCCATTCACAGATGGTTTTCCAATCCGAGCAGAAGTAATTCCGGGACATCTTAAAGCAGGCTGGAAAATTGTGTTCAATCTTCCTTTATATTTAAAGGTTTTAAAGGTGGATAACCTCTCCGTTTTTAAAAAAGTTAAAGTTCTTGCTCCTTTCATAAATTATCCCCTTAAATGGTTAGGTTATATGACTTCATTTTTCTCAAGGGAACATTCTACCACAATTTATAACCAACACGAATTGAACAAAATTGAGGGTTATGATGAATTTTTTAGTAAATGGACAGAAGGAAAAACCACCTATTTGGAAAAATCCATTCCGTTTCTTAAATGGCGGTTAGGGGCTCCTACAAAATCTTACCAGATTTTAACCATCCGATTTGAAAACATCATTGTTGGATTGGCTATTACAACAATGACTATTAAAGAAGGGGTAACTTCATTAGCTATTTTGGATATAATGATACCTGATAGCTATCTTAATTATTCAAAAACTTTACACACAGAGATTGAAAAACTTGCAAAGAGAAATAAAGCGGAGGTTGTCTTAGTAATGGCTAGTAAATTCTATGCCAGAAAATATCGTTTTTCCTCAAACCTCTATTTAAAATCACCTTTCACTTTTAAATTGATTCATAAATATTTATCGGATGACTTCAGTCAGGAAATACTAAATAATTCAAAGAATTGGCATTTGATGTGGATAGATTCCGATGACCTCTAGATGAGAATTCTGACATTTGATATTGAAGACTGGTACAACTGTGATTTTATTACCACTGATTTAAACTGGGATAAATATGAAGTTCGCATATACAAAGGGCTAGAAAGGATTCTTCATGAACTGGAATCCCGCAATTTAAAAGCAACTTTTTTTTGTCTCGGATGGGTAGCAGAAAAACATCCGGACATAATCCGGCGAATAGATGAGAAGGGTCATCATTTTGGTTGCCACTCATATCAACATGAGCTATCTTTCCGTTTCGATCGTGATGGTTTCAAGCAAGACACAATAAAATCAAAGAATTTAATTGAAGATCTGATTGGAAATCCGATAAATGCTTTTCGTGCTCCTGGTTTTTCGATAACAAAAGATAATTTGTGGGCCTTTGAAGTTCTTGTTGAGCTGGGCTTTGAATACGATTGTTCGATATTGCCTGCTAATCATGATTATGGTGGCTTTGCAAGTTATGGTGAGGCAAAACCAGCAATCCTAAACCTGACTAATGGAACCACAATTAAAGAATTTCCCATAAACACTCATCGCTTTTTTGGGAAAGACCTTGTTTTTTCTGGTGGTGGCTTCTTCCGCCTTTTCCCTTATTATCTCATCAAACATTGGACTTCTGGCTCTTCATATGTGATGACCTACTTTCACACTCGTGATTTTGATCCTGATCAACCAATGATACGATCACTCCCCCTGATGCGAAAGTTTAAATCCTATGTTGGTTTGTCTACTGCCTTTCCAAAATTTCAAAAACTCCTGAATGATTTTGAATTTGTGAGTGTAAAAGAGGCAGACGGACTTATTGATTGGGAAACAGTTCGGGTGATTAAACTCTGAATTCTATTAATTGAAGTGAAAGTCCTGATAACGGGTATACACGGATTTGTTGGTAGTAATTTGGTTTCAGCCTTTAAGGAGTTTCACACCCTATATGGTTTGGATATCGTATCACCTCAAAAAGAGGGAGTCCTTCACACTTTTTCGTGGGATGAGATTGAAAGAATCCCTCAGGTTGATTTAGTTCTTCATTTGGCTGGGAAGGCTCACGACATGAAGAGCCAAACTGATGCTCAATGTTTTTTTGATATCAATACAAGATTGACGCAAAGAATATTTGATTGGTTTTTGATATCTGAGGCAAAGAAATTTATCTTTTTTAGTTCTGTAAAAGCAGTTGCTGATTGTCTGAATGGGTTAGTGTTGACTGAAGATTTTGTTCCTGATCCAAAGGGTCCTTATGGTAAAAGCAAATTAGAGGCTGAAAAATATATTAATCAACATTTACAATCAAATAAAGTAGTGTATATTCTTCGACCATGTATGATCCATGGAAGAGGCAATAAAGGCAACTTGAATTTGCTGATTAAATTACAACAAACTGGATTTCCATGGCCTTTAGGCGCCTATAATAACAAACGCTCATTTACTTCCATGGGAAACCTTATTTTTATTCTCGAGCAACTGTTTTTAAAAGATATTGAAACAGGAATCTATAATGTTGCAGATGATGAACCAATTTCAACCAATGATATAATTTGCTTAATATCAAACAGTTTAAATAAAAATATAAAAATTTGGAACATCGCTCCCAATTTAATTCATTTTTTTGCAAAAATTGGTGACAAGCTAAAACTCCCATTGAATAGTGATCGGTTAACAAAACTTACTGAATCGTATGTTGTTTCGAATATGAAAATGAAAAATGCATTAGGCATATCAAAAATGCCACTAACTGTAGAGGAAGGATTATTGCAGACAATTGAAAGCTTTAAAGATGAAATTTAAAGAAGTTTTTCTCTTTATCATCAAGCTATCTATTCTAGTTCTGCCGATTGCAGTCATTTTTGCAACAATTCGAAGTGATCCAAAGGTTCAAGCACTCATTAGTGAATCCTTTCCTGTATATCATTTTTCGAAATTAATTATGATTTCTGCTAAATTATTACTGTCAATTTTCGGTTATCATACGATTTTATTGTTTAACCATGCTATTTACCATTATGGAGTATTCTCCCTTCAAATTAATGGAGGGATTCAAACATTCATCGGATTCTCTTGTCTTGGGTTTGGAGTTATGTGGGTTTTTATGTCTTTGATTGTCTCCTGGCATGGAAAAATAATACCCAAAATCACATATATACTAGTGGGCTTTATTATCATCTTCATATTGAATGTATTCAGAATGAGCTATCTGACATGGCTTGGTAGAGATGGTGAGCTTATTAAGGATAAAACAATTTCACTTTTTGGAATCCGCAGTCTTGATCATCACGATCTCTTTAACTATTTTATTTATATCATTGTTTTTATCATGTTTTTAATATGGATAGAATTGTTTTCTAAGAGATATCATTGATAAAGAGAAATGCAATACATTTTTTCTTTCATCTTTATGCTTTTAGGAATATTTGTCTATTTACGGTTGGCTACACGATTCAATATAATAGACAAACCAAACCAGAGGAGTTCACATGACGCGATTACAATCCGTGGTGGCGGTATCATTTTTCCGTTTGCTGCCGTTCTTTGGTATATATTATTTGGATTTCATTATCCTTACATGATTGCCGGATTAGTATCAATAGCTGCTATAAGTTTTCTGGATGATTTGTACTGTCTCTCAAGTAAAATCAGGACGATTGTGCATTTTTTCGCATTAAGTCTTTTATTCTGGCAGGCAGGGCTTTTTCAACTTCCGTTTTGGAGTATTATTTTAGTATATGTTCTCAGCTTTGGCTGGATAAATGCTTTCAATTTCATGGATGGGATTAATGGCATTACTTCGTTTTATAGCCTTGTTGCACTTTCTACATTTATATTTCTTTATCTGACCTTACCTGATTTGGAGGGAGTTATTGAACTTCAACTTATTACTCTGCTCATTCTTTCAGTCCTTATCTTTTCATTTTTTAATGTTCGGAATCATGCCAAAATTTTTGCCGGGGATGTTGGTAGTGTTAGTATGTCTTTTCTGCTTGCCTGGTTAATGATTGATTTAATATTAAAAACGGGAAAAATTGAGTATATTTTATTTTTTTCCGTTTATGCTATAGACAGCGTTTTTACGATTCTCAATCGCATCAGGAAGTGCGAAAATATTTTCAAGGCCCATCGGAGCCATTTGTATCAGTATCTCAGCAACGAGTTGAAATTGCCACATCTTTTAGTTTCATTCATGTATGCTGTGGTGCAAATTGCCATCAATACATTAACAATCTGGTTAATAAGAAAGGGCATGATGAATATGCTTGTTTTTGTCTGCTTTTTTTTATTACTTAGCTTAATATATTTAATTCTAAAGTATTATATTCAAAAAAGGATTGATAGGGTCAAAAGCAAAATTGAAAACATATTAGCGAATCGTTTGATAAAGTAAAAAAAATGAAATTGCTTTTTATAGAAAATTTATTTAGAAAGTACTCTGATCGTTTTATATCGCATTGGATCGTACTTCTCTATGATATGACAGTGGTTTTCGTTACATTTTTCCTCGCTAATTTCATGAGGTACAATTTTACTGTCAGCAGTGCGAACCTTTTATCAATTACTTTACAATCTTTCATTGTTCTTTTGGTTTATTTATTTTCGTTCTTCGTTACAAAATCTTACCGCAGTATTATTCGTCATTCCGGCATCAACGATTCATTACGGATTTTAAAAGCGACCGGATCATCCTGCCTGGTTCTCACATTTATTTATCTGTTAACCTCATATTTTAATAGGTCAACAAGGTTTATCCCTTCTGTATCCATCATTATCATCAATTTTTTATTGGCTCAATTGTTTCTTGTCTGGAGCAGATTTCTTATTAAATCATTCTACTTTGATTTTATCAACAAGGACGCCAGAAAACCAATGAGGGTTTTGATATATGGAGCCGGCTCAGCAGGGATGCAAACCAGAAATGCCCTTAGAGGAGACTCTGTCTATCGGTATGAAGTTATTGCTTTTATCGACGATAACGAATCGAAAGTGAATAAGATGATTGAAGGAACCCCGGTGATATCTGTGGATAAAGGAATGGATGAAGAGTATGTAAAACAAAACAATATCAGACTCCTGATCCTTGCGATTCCAGGGCTTAAGACCAATCAAAAGAATCAAATCATCGATCACGGACTCGATCTGGGCTTAAAAGTCAAAGTTGTTCCTTCTATTAACACATGGATTAATGGTCAACTCAGCTCAAATCAGTTATCGGAAGTTAAGATTGAAGAGTTGCTTGGCCGCGAAACGATTAGTCTCCAAAATGATAATCTTATACGTGAGATCCGGGATAAGATCATTATGGTAACCGGTGCTGCCGGTTCTATCGGCAGTGAAATTGTGCGGCAGGTTTTACAGTACCAGCCAATAAGGGTCATATTGGTTGATCAGGCTGAATCCGATCTTTATGACTTACAAAATGAGATAAACAGTTCGAGATCCATTTATGGAAATCATAAATCGATTATTTACATTGTAGCCAATGTGAAGGACCGTTTCAGAATGAATCAGGTGTTCGAGATTTACAAACCTCAGTTCGTATTCCATGCTGCCGCTTACAAACATGTCCCCCTGATGGAAGAAAACCCATACGAAGCCCTGATGGTGAATGTATTTGGCACCAAGGTGATTGCTGATCTCTCCTTGAAATATAAGGTCCATAAATTTGTTATGGTTTCAACGGATAAAGCCGTTAATCCCACAAACGTAATGGGTGCCTCCAAAAGACTTGCGGAGATCTATATTCAAAGTCTTTCAACAAACCTGACCCACTTTATAACTACACGATTTGGTAATGTTTTAGGATCCAATGGGTCTGTCATTCCCTTGTTTAGAAAGCAGATTGAGCAGGGAGGCCCTGTAACGGTAACACATAAAGAGATTACCCGTTATTTCATGACGATCCCGGAAGCATGTAACCTTGTCCTCGAAGCAGGAGTTATGGGTAAGGGCGGGGAAATTCTGATATTTGACATGGGTAAATCCATCAGAATTTATGATCTTGCCCGGAAAATGATTCAACTCTCTGGATTCACGCCGGATATAGATATCTTTATCTCAGAGATTGGTCTTCGTCCAGGCGAAAAGCTAAAAGAGGAGTTACTGGCAAAGGAAGAACAATCACTGCCAACTTATCATCCGAAAATAATGAAAGCTAAAGTGCGCCAGTACGAAAAAAAAGACGTTAGCAGATATATGGATGAACTATCACAATTAGTCCTTGAAGAAGATATCTTTGCAATAATCTATAAATTAAAAGAATTTATCCCTGAATACATCAGTAATAATTCCGTTTACTGTAGCCTCGATCAAAAAAAATAGCCCAAACCATCACTACATCACTTCTTCACTCCTCTAAAATCCCACGCTCATCCCAGCCACCAGGGTATTTGTCTTTCCATGCATTAACTCGTTTCCAAAGCCTACATCACCCCGTCTGGAGCTATTCCCATACTGAAGGAATGCAAAAATATTATTGACCACCTGATAACGAACCTCAAGGGTCAGCGAAGAACTGATCCACGTAAGATCCTTCAGGACAGGCAGGCGGGTAATATCAATATTCCTTTCCCTTCCAATTAGGTATTCATATTCTCCTCCGTGTTCTGCATAAGTATAAGAAACAGTCATATTCAATCCTCTCCACGGCCTGTAGCTTAAAGCCACAAAGAAGCCTTGCGAGTTATCCCGCATCCAATCCCCCATGTTATAAGCATGGTTATTGAAATTGGTTGCTACAATATAGTGCTTGTAGGTGATTGGTTTCGTGTAGGTCCATTCAAAAGAGAAGTTCAAGTTTTTAATGGGGAGATCCCAAATTGTAAATCCAACCTTCCAGCTTGTAAAATTATACTGGCCGGGAGTAAGAATCCTGGAAACTTTCAGCTCATCGATGTAAAGGCTCACAAACAAATGAACATGCCTGATCTGCCTGCTGCTGATACTCGCAAAAATCTGTGAATTGCTGCTGGCGTTATCATTATATGCAGTTCTTTCGTTGTCAACAGGATTAAAAAACATAATGGGAATAAGCATAAAAGGACTCGGGTTTACATCGCTGTAAATAATCGAATTTCCCACCGAAAGATCTAGACCTTTCCAGGGGGTCACAGTAAGCATGTTTGCAGCAATATATTTGGAGTGTCCCTTGCAATAGGAAACATAGGCGCTGTCCTTACTGAAGGGATTTAATCCCGGTTCATCCGTCTTCAGCCACCCATGAATATACCTGAACTCAATCCACTTTGCCGGCTTCACATGTAACTGAATAAACGGAAACGGCGGCGCATGCCCTGACAGAATGTTCGTGCCATGCACTCCGTTACCCCATATCGGCCTGTCCTTGTAAACCCCGAAGTCCCCCCACTTCCAGGCCACTGATATCCCTCCTCTCCATTCGGTATTCGCCACCGAACCTTTCCCCGCATCTCTCCAAACCTTACCCTCCTCCATCGTAAAGTACTCCGGCCGCACCAGAGCTTCGCTCTGCCATGTCTGCTTTACATTAAAGTAGTACCCCACGTGTTTCCCCACGTACCCAAACACCTCTCCCCCACCCGTCACATCCCACACATGACCATTTTCGTTAACGATGAATCTGGCCCCGAGTGCCGGCCGAATGCTCATTCTGAAAGGCTTCGTTTCCACGTTGAAAGATAGTGGATCGTAGTTAAACGATGCAGGATACAGGATGCAGGATGCAGGATGCAGGATGCAGGATGAACCTTCATCTGCTCTCCATCCTGTATCTTGGATCTTGGATCCTGGATCGCGAGCGTAGCGA
>Ga0172368_10006302_pt1 | contig 12827 bp, 12 predicted proteins | sample Lak11m_FD_114540 | JGI IMG/M metagenome (GOLD analysis project Ga0172368, IMG submission 114540) | Freshwater microbial communities from Kabuno Bay, South-Kivu, Congo - kab_022012_11m | ecosystem: Environmental > Aquatic > Freshwater > Lake | place: Democratic Republic of the Congo: South-Kivu...
CACGCTGCAAATAAGTTATTTAAAGAAAATGCTTTTGATAGATCAAACATTGATTTTTTAATTTTTTGCACCGAAGGATTGGATTACAAAGGACCGGCAACGGCATGCATTCTACAAAATCGTTTACAACTTTCTACAACGTGTGGCGCCCTTGATATACCCTTTGGTTGTACCGGTTTTACGTATTGTTTAAGTGTTGCTGCATCATTGATTGAATCAGAACAAGCAAGCACTATTTTAGTATTAAATTCCGATATACCATCAACTGTTATTCATCCAGAGGATGCTGAATTGAGAATGCTATTTGGCGACGCAGGAGCTGCAACACTAGTAACTAAATGCCATCCCGGAGAATCTGGAATTGGAAAATTTTCATTTGGAACCGACGGAAGTGGTGCCAGCAATTTAATAGTTAAAAGTAGCGGTGTTCGAGATCCTGTTGATACATCATGGTTAAATCAGCATAAAAACGCAGGAGGAATGAAATTCGGAAGGATGGAAATGAACGCCTTGGAGATATTTACTTTTTCGTTGCGGGTAGTACCACCAATGGTTAGCAATATTTTAACCAAAAATAATGTAACTAAAGATGATATTGATTTATTTGTTTTTCATCAAGCCAATATTTTTTTATTAAATGTACTGCGAAAGAAATTAAAGATTGATGAATCTAAATTTTTTATTTTTATGGAAAATATTGGAAACACAGTATCTGCCAGCATTCCCATTGCTTTGCACGAAGCCATACAAACAGGCAAAGCAAAAAAAGGCGATAAAATACTTTTAGCCGCTTTTGGTATTGGCTATTCATGGTCAGGGACAGTATTAACCATTTAAAAAAAACAAGTTCCATCCGTATGCGGTATAAATCATACTCTATTTTGCAAATATCAATCGTAAATTTGTTAACTTTGCTTAATAAAATAAATCAAAGAGATGGACATAAACGAATTTATAAAAAAGATTGAAGAAGAATTTTCGGACTTAGAGCCCGGTAAATTAAAACCCGAAAGCAAATTCAGAGAGATGTTCGAATGGAATTCCATTAATGCTTTAATACTTATAGCATTGGTAAGCACTGAGTATGATATTACACTTAATGCTGAAGACATAACCAAATCGGTAACCGTTCAAGATATTTTTAATATAATAAAAAGTAGAATAACCAAATAATGGCTTTATTCTCCATATCCGGTATTCGTATTGCAGGTATGGCAGCTTGTGTACCCAATACTATTTATCAGAATAGCGACTATAAATGGATTTCAAAAAAAGAGCGTGAGCTACTAATAAAAACAACTGGAGTTAAGCAAAGGCGCTTGGCTGATGACAAAACGACAACTTCGGATTTATGTTTTACTGCTGCCGAAAAATTAATCAAAGATTCTGGTTGGAATAAAGAAGAAATAGAAATTTTAATTTTTGTTTCTCAATCGCGTGATTACCCCATACCATCAACATCCTGTATTCTTCAGGACAGATTAAAACTTTCAAAAAAATGCCTTACCCTCGATATTAATTTGGGGTGCTCCGGTTATGTTTATGGATTATCCGTAATTGCAAGCATGATGCAATGTTCGGGCATTAAAAAGGGGCTGCTTTTGGTGGGTGATATTTCAACAAAACATGTTTCCTATAGAGATAAAAGTGCTTTTCCTTTGTTTGGAGATGCAGGCACAGCAACACTTATTGAAAGTTCGGATGACAAAGCAAAAATTGGTTTTAATTTGCAAACCGATGGCTCTGGTTACGATGCCATAATAATTCCGGAAGGCGGAATGCGAAATCACATCAGCTTAAAATCGTTTGAGTATAAAAAAATTTCCCCGGGTATTTACCGTCACAAAATTCATCTTGTGCTGGATGGAATTAAAGTTTTTAATTTCGCCCTGTCAGAGGTTATTCCAACGATTAACGAGCTTCTTACTTCAGAAAAATTAACCATTGAAAAAATTGATTATTTTATTTTGCATCAAGCCAATTTGCTTATCAATGAAAGCTTACGAAAAAAACTGAAACTACCAAAAGAGAAAACACCCATTACCATTGACAAATTCGGAAACACTAGTTGTGCATCCATTCCCTTGACTATAGTGAGTGAACTGAATAAGCAAGTTAGAAAAGAAAAATTAAAATTTTTACTTTCCGGCTTTGGCATTGGCTTATCGTGGGGAGCTGTATGCATTGATTTAGATTCTATCATTTGCCCTGAGCTTATTGAATATTAAAAGTAATATCATGTCATCTAATCCTTTTACTCTTGCGAACAAAACAATTTTAATTACCGGTGCCTCATCCGGTATTGGAAAAGAAGTAGCCATTAGTTCCAGTAAAATGGGTGCTACAATAGTTATAACAGGTAGAAATGAAAACCGACTTAAAAATACTTTTGAAAATTTACAAGGTAAAAACCATCAATATATTCAAGCTGACTTAACGAATGATAATGATATTTCTAAAATTATTAATGCAGTTGGACCGCTCAATGGCGTAGTGCATTGCGCCGGTATTTTACAACCTTTTCCTATTAAATTTATTCAACAAAAACAGATTGATACTATGTTTAAAATCAACTATAATGCTGTTGTGTTGTTGACTTCAAAACTTTTCAAACATAAAAAAATTCTTGATAATGCATCATTTGTTTTTATTTCGTCAATCTCCGGAAATTCACGTCCTTATTTTGGAGGGGCTTTATATGCAGGTTCAAAAGCCGCTATTGAAGCATTCAGCAGAGGGCTTGCATTTGAAAATGCAGGACAAAAAATCAGATCAAACTGCATCTCGCCAGCCATTATCAAAACACCAATTTTTGATGAATATATTGGCACCATCACTGTTGACGACCATATTAAAGAATACGAAAAACAATATCCTCTTGGTTTTGGTGAACCGGTGGACGTTGCCAATGCAGCCATTTTTTTACTTTCGGATGCATCGAGGTGGATTACCGGCTCAACCATAGTAATGGATGGAGGATTAATGATTAGTTAAATGAATGGATATAATATTTTCTATGAATTCTTATTTTTCACATGAAACCAATTGACTATTCAGTAGTGATTCCTGTGTATAACAGCGAGTCAACTCTTTTAGAACTATTCAATGCGATAGATCAAGTATTTTTGAAATTGGAAAGTAATTTTGAAGTGTTGTTTGTTGAAGATGGCAGTAAAGATAACAGTTGGGAAGTTCTAACCAACTTAAAAAAGCAATACCCCGAAAAAATAACAGCCATAAAACTTTCAAAAAATTTTGGTCAACACAACGCTACTTTCTGTGGACTAAAGCATGCAAATGGCAATACCATCATAACTATTGATGATGACTTACAGGTAAACCCATCTGAAATTTTAAAATTAATCAATGAATATTCCGATAAAAATACCGACTTAGTTTATGGTTTTTATGCAAATAAAAAACATTCGCCGTTTAGGAATTTAGGGAGTAAGCTATTAAAAAAAACCGGTCAATTTTTTAATGATTCGCCTGGTGAAGGTTCGTCTTTTAGAATATTCTCGAAAGATTTAGCCACTAAAATTTTAGAACATGCGCAAAATTTTGTGTTCATAGATGAATTGCTTTTGTGGTACACCGATGAGATTTCATTTGTAAAAGTAGAACATCAAAAAAGAAAAAATCACCGTTCCGGATATTCCAATTTTAAATTAATAAAATTAACAGCCAATCTTTTAATTTATTACAGTGCTCTTCCATTAAAGATAATGATTTGGGGCGGTTTCATTTCGTCCATTATCAGTTTTCTTTTTGGGATTTATTTTATTGTAAAAAAAATATTTTTTCATCATGTTCCAATGGGTTACACTTCAATAATAGTGGCTATATTATTTTCAACAAGTTTAATAATTTTTAGTTTAGGGATTATTGGTGAATATTTGAACAGAATTTATATGGTTCAAAACAAAAAGCCCCCCTATTCCATTAAGAAAATACTATAAATCCTATGAAGTTTGTTAAATATGGAATCACACTCCGTAGGATAAACGAAGGTGATATTGAACTTATTCGCCAGTGGAGAAATTCAAAAGAAGTAAAAGATCAAATGCATTTTCGTAAGTACATTACAAAAAAAATGCAAAAGGATTGGTTTAAGTCCATCAATACAATTTATAATTTTTATTATATTATTGAACACAATGGAAACAAAGTGGGTTTGTTCAATGAAAAAAATATTGACTGGGAAAATGGGACATCAGAAACGGGCCTTTTTATAGCTGATTCAAAATACATTAATTCGCCTATACCAACATTAGCTTCACTTTGTTTAAGTGAAATAGGGTTTAATCTTATTGGTGGGAAAAAATCATATATACACATTTTAAAAAAAAATAAAAAAGCTATCGAATACAGTTTAAGTTTTGGTTATGTGTTATGCGAGCATCAAGAAAATAAAGAATTACAACTGTATGAGCTTACACGTGAAAACTTCGACATCAAAGGGAAAAGGTTAATTAATGCTGCAAATAAGGCGTATTCAAATAGTTCAACTTTATATTTGTATTTAGAAAAACACGATTATCAAACAGAGTTAGGTACATTTATTGAACAACTAATCGAAAAAAGCTCACCTGATATTTCGTTTGAAACGACTACAGAAGGACGAATATATCATTATCCTTGATTTTTTTTCGTAAATAATTTCATATATAGTTTTATTAATATCGAATCTTTCTCTTTTGTTTTAATGCGGATTTTGTATGGTAATAGGTCGGTAAGGTAACCTAAAAAATTAATATGTTTAGCGTACAAAATCGCCGGAAGTGTTTGTATCCAAAGAAAAAAATTAAAATGTTTGTAAATTCTTATGTAACCTAATTTATCAGCAAGAAAACCTGCAGTCATATCCGCTATATGTAACTGTTTTCTTGTAAGAGCATTCTTCCATAATCCAATACGCGAAGTATTAATTGGGTTCAACAAACTGTTATGGTTGCCTTGAGCAGCTTTGCTGTATTTTTCATTAAAAACATCCTTCATTTTATAAAAATCCAAAACTACAGGATTGTAAGTAACACCTATAAAATCAAAGGCTTTTTTAACGTAAAATTCAGGTTCGGTAACCAAATCTTCGTATTTTAAAAACAAAAAACGATCGGGATGTTTTAAAGCTTGTTTATTTACGAGTTTATACAGTGTTTTCCACTGATAAACATGAATAGACACAATAGGAATTCCAAATTTTGCTTTTACCATGGAAACATAGTTATCTCTATAATCTTTATAAATAAAAATAAATTTGGCTTCCGGAAAAATGCTGATAAGTTTTTTAGTATAGATAGAATAGATAGGATTTTTATCACCAATGTATAAAAAATTTTCTTTAATAAAAACAGAAGGATAGTTTAAATGCACAACTTTACAAATCATGCTGTATGTATTTATACCCTCACACTTCAACAAGTCATTTTTTAGTTTTTCCAAATCTACTAACCAATTATTAAAACGAAATCGAACTATGAGGTCATCATAAAACTGAAGCAGCAATTTGGTATCCCAAACTTTTATAGATTGATAGTGCTTGGCTAAATCAATAATATAAGAACATTCAATCGGAATATTTACTTTTGGGTGTGCATCAAATAAAGTACGGAGTAAGGTTGTTCCACTTCTTGGTCTGCCAATAATAAAAAACATGGGTAGATCTTTTATATCATTTTCATTTAGGTTGTTATTCATTATTGGTAATTTTCTTTTTTTAAGTAAGGGTTATTCTTCCGTTAAAAATTATAGTCATAGATTCTTGCGTTCATAAAATCATTTGAAATCGCCGATAACTGGGTAAATTATGAACAAATAAAGCTTCTAAAAATTCATAGAATTAGTGATCTTCATTGCATCCACAATATATCAATCCACAACTTTTACAATAAATAAATCACAAACAAATTTAGTTTTTTTTATCAATCAACAAGTATAGATGTCAAAAAATAATACGTTGAAATTTTTATATTTGCAATCAACAAGAAAATACGGTTCCAAATCATGTTAAGAAAATTATTGCCTAATTCTGAGTTTACAAAAAATTCAATCATATTGGTTATTGGGACCATTATTGCGCAATTAATTCCAATTGTAATTAGTCTTTATTTAAGACGAGTTTATACTCCGGAAGACTTTGGGGCTTTAGCTGTTTATTTAAGCATTGTTGGTATTCTTATTATTATATCATCTTTCAGGTATGAAGCAACTATTGTTTTGCCAAAGAATGATAATGAATCAGCAAATATACTTTCATTAACTTTTGTTTTAAGTATTTTGTTTAATGGTTTGGTTTTTTTTATCATTCTTTTCTTTAAAAATAAAATCTGCAACCTAATTAATTTTCCGATAAAATTCTCAAACTACCTATATTTATTGCCTTTTACAACAATCTTATACAGCTTTTATCAAAGTATAAATTTTTGGTTAATACGACAAAAAGCATTCAACGCATCTTCTATAAACAAAATTACTCGCCGGGGAGTTGAAGGAATTATACAATCAGCACTTGGGTTTGGACGTTATTCGTCAGGACTTGTGCTAGGAGATTTTTTTGGAAATTTTGCCAATGTTATTTCCGGTTTCATTCAAATGAAAAGGAATAACTTCAAACTAAGATACGTCAGTAAAAAGAAAATGTTTTTCGTATTGAAAAAGTATAAAGAATTTCCATTATTCAATCTTTTTCCTACGCTGCTTAGCTCAGCAGCTACTTTATTACCTTTTATTTTTATCAATAAACTTTATTCAACAACAGATGTTGGATACTTGGATTTGTCACGCTTAGTGCTTTCTATCCCACTTGCGTTAATTTCAGTTACTCTGTCTCAAGTAATTTTTCAACAAATTACTGATCATAACAATCATCATCGAAGTATAAAAAATGACTTATTGAAAGTGCTGTACTTTCTAATTATTATTGCTGTTTGCGAATTATTTATTATTTTAATTTGGGGCCCGAGTTTGTTCGGTTTTATATTTGGTACCAACTATTGTTTGTCAGGTGTTTATTCACAAATACTTATTTATAGTTACATCATGAATTTTATTGTTTCCTCTTTTAGTTCTGTATTCATTTCATTAAAAAAAATTAAGCTCATCAGTGTTTGGCAAATGTGCTATTTTATTGTTATTTGCTCTCTGTTGCTCTTTAACGATTTACTTCTAATTGACTTTATTAAAATTTATGTTACCTTTGAAATTATAATGTATTTCATCTATTTTATACTGATAGTAAAGGTTGTTAGAGAATACGAAACAAGAATTATTACACGTCCTAAATAACATGTAGCGTGCTTAAATATAAAATAAATAACCATTTTGCTATACTAACATTATTACTTTTATTGGTTGATGTTATTTTGGAGTTATATTATTTTTATTTTGTTTCGGATAGCTTCAATTATTTCGGATTTAAAAGCAACTTTAATTTATTAAAATATATTGAATCAAAATTTATATTACTAATGTTAGTAGTACTTTCAATAAGGTTGTTTAACCGAAGTAAATTTTTATATTCTATTTATATTTTACTCTTGTTTTTTTTCTTTATACCAAATTCCATCATGTTTGCCTACATGAACACTATGCGAGGTCCTATATATTCCATTTTCATGTTTTTAATAATTTTTGTTTTTATTTCTCCAACTAAAATAAAAATAAGGACTATTCAAGTAAACCATAATCTAATGTATTTGTTTTTGATTTCTACTGCTGTTTTGTTATGTGTTCCTATTTTCAAAAACTTTGGTTTTCATTACAATTTAAACACGCTGCTTTTACAAGATATTTATGCAACGCGTGATGTGTTTACTGCTCATTCGTCACAACTTTTAGATTACATTTACAATTGGGAAGTAAAGGCAATCATTCCTGTTGCTTTGGTGTTTTCTTTAATTTGGAAAAAATATGTATCTGCATTTTTTGCCTTTTTTATTTTGATTTACCTTTATGTAATATCCGGTAATAAAGCGGTTTATTTAACATCAGTGGTTTCGCTCTTTTTTTATTTTATGGGCAAAAATTATTTACAAAAAACAACGTATTTTCTTTGTATAATTTCACTGATTTTTATTTTCATTCCGTTGCTCGATGTTTTTATTTTGCATGGTATTGTATTACGAGGTACTTTCGTAATGCGTCTAATGTATATACCTTCATTGCTTAACGTTTATTATTTTGACTTCTTTTCAAATCAATCCATGTATTTTTCGGAAAGTCATTTGTTTAATCATTATTTTCAAAGCCCTTATTCAACGAATGTTGCATGGATTATTTCAAAAGTTTATTTTAATGCCACTGATGTATATTCTAACAATGGTATTATCAGTGATGGATATATGAATTTAGGTTACTTAGGTATAGCCCTATTTTCCATACTGTTTTCATTACTATTTATGTTTTTTAATTCCATCAAAGTAGATAAAAAATATTACGGTATTTTTTTTATTTATATTTTCTTTTTCTTAAGCACACCCATGTTTACTGTTTTAATTACAGGAGGACTGTGGATATTAGTTATTTTTGCATTTTTTATTATGCATAGAAAATTATTAGTTAGATAAAAAAATTAAGGATGAGGATTGTATTTCTGTCGGTTTGGTATTCTGAAAACATGGGATATATTGAGAATTGTTTGCCAAAGGCCTTGGCAAAATTAGGTCATGATGTGCATGTGGTAAGTTCTACAGCTCAAGTATATTTTAATGATCCAAATTACGACAAAGTGTATGAACCTTATTTAGGAAAAAATATTGTAGACAAAAGTGTAAAAGTAATTGACGGTTACAAACTGCATAGAATATCATTTGGACTCATCTCTAACAAAATCTATTTAAAAAAATTAAAGAAAAAAATAAAAGAAATCCAACCTGATGTAGTTCAAACATTTGATGCTTTTTCTTTTACAACTTTACAAGCTGCGTATTATAAAATTTTATTTAGATACAAATTATTTACTGCTAATCACACTGTTGCTTCAGTTTTTCCATTACTTCAAAATAAAAACGCATCTTTATTTCAAAAACTAGGTTTTTATTTTACGAGAACCATACCCGGAAGAATAATTAGCTGGACTACATCCAGATGCTATCCTGCTACCATTGACGCGTTGGAGATTGCAGTTCATTATTATGGAATACCAAAAGATAAAGCTAAATTATCATGTTTAGGTGTTGATACTGATTTTTTTCGACCTTTGAATAGTACACAAGACGAAATACTATTCAGAGAAGAGTCTAGACAAGAATTAGGTTTTGCCGAAAATGATCTTGTTTGTATTTATACCGGCCGGTTTACCGACGGAAAAAATCCACTATGTTTGGCTAAAGCCATAGATAAATTATCAAAATCAGGTGAACCTTTTAAAGCACTGTTTATGGGCAATGGACCGCAACTTCATGAAATTAATAATCAAATGGGATGCACGGTTCATAAATTTGTACCCTATCATGAATTACCTAAATATTATGCAATAGCTGATATTGGTGTTTGGCCAAAACAAGAATCAACGAGCATGATCGATGCTACGGCATGTGGATTACCAATAATAATAAGTAATCTCGTTCAAGCCACCGAAAGAGTAGAAGGTAACGGATTAACCTATATCGAAAATGATGTAGATGATTTAGCAGATCAAATTCTTCTATTAAAAGATGTAGCTTTACGCAAAAAATTGAGTAAAGTGGGTATTGAAAAAATTTTGAATACATTTAGTTGGGATAAAATTGCAAAAGACCGAATAACCGATTATACTACATTTGTAAAAGAATAAATTGCTTAAAATGTCAAACCAAACCAAACAAATAAAAGAATTTCTTCCACCCATACTTACACGTAAGATGACCGGATTATTTTATGGTTGGAGCGGAAATTATCAAACATGGGAAATGGCTAAAAAGCATTCAAGCGGCTACGATTCGGAGCTGATATTAAATAAAGTGAAAACAGCTGCACTTAACGTAAAGAATGGAAATGCAGTCTATGAACGCGATTCAGTAAATTTTGCCAAAATTGAATATTCATTTCCTTTATTGTCCTGTTTGTTATGGATTGCTTGTCAAAATGACGAAAACCTTAATTTAATAGACTTTGGCGGTTCTTTAGGTAGCAGCTATTTTCAAAATAAATTGTTTCTTGATTCATTAAAAAAAATAAACTGGAACATTGTTGAACAATCGCATTTTGTAAAATGTGGTCAGGAAAATTTTCAAAATCAACAATTGAAATTTTACAAAAGCATTGACTCTTGTCTTAAAGAGCAACAAGCAAATACCATCTTGTTTTCTAGTGTCCTTCAATATATTGAACACCCCTATTTGTTAATTGATGATGTGTTTAAGTATAAGTTTAAATACATCATCATTGACAGAACCCCATTTATTGAAAAAGAAGACACAATAACTGTCCAAAAAGTGCATCCGAAAATCTATCAAGCATCCTATCCTTGTTGGTTTTTTAACGAAAATAAATTGATTAACAAATTTACCGAACACTATCATTTAATTACAGATTTTAAATCGTTAGACTCTGCAAATATTAAATCTGTTTTTAAAGGTTTTATTTTTATGCTAAAAGAACATGTATAATTTTTGCACTCTTTTCGACTCCAATTATTTGACCAGAGGAATTACTATGTACGATTCTCTGAAGAAAAATTGCGATGATTTTCATTTATACATTTTTGCTTTTGATGATAAAGCATTTGAGTTGCTAGGAAAACTGAATTTAGAAAAAACCACATTAATTTCACTTAAAGAATTTGAAAATGATGAATTGCTAGCAGTAAAGTCTTCACGCTCAAAAGCAGAATATTGCTGGACATGTACGCCTTCTGTGATTAAATATGTTCTTGCAAAATATAAAACCGACAGTTGCACATACATTGATGCAGACCTATTTTTTTACAGTTCACCAAAATCACTTTTTGATGAAATGGGCAACGCATCCGTTTTGATTACTGAACACCGATATACTAAAAAATATGACCGATCAAAATTATCAGGAAAATATTGTGTTCAGTTTATCACCTTTAACAACGATACGGAAGGACTTAACGTTTTAAACTGGTGGAGCAACGCTTGTATTGAATGGTGCTACAACCTCTGTGTTGACGGCAAATTCGGTGATCAAAAATACTTAGATGATTGGACTACTCGCTTTAATGGTGTGCATGAATTAAAACACTTAGGTGGTGGCGTAGCACCATGGAACATACAACAATATGAAATCTCAAACTCTTTAAATAACAAACTTTTTTTAATAACAAAAAATGAATTCATTAATTTTGAAGTTGTATTCTTTCATTTTCATTATGTTCGTTTTTATAAAAATAATATTGTTGACTTAGGTTGGTTAAAATTGTCAAAACAAATAATTAATGAATTTTATGCAAAATATATCCGAGCTTTAGTTATTGCCCTTGAAAAGGTAAAAAAAGTAGATCCTAACTTTCAGGAAAGTTTACTACCATTTTCAATTAAAGAAAGCAAAGGATTAAAAGAAAAATTAAAAGTGTTGTTAAAAAAAACAACAAAATTTAACTTATTTCATAGATGCGATTTTAATTAAAATGTCTCACACAAAAAAAAACGATGGCTTATATACTAAATTTAAAAACATTTACAGATAAAAGAGGAAACCTTACTGTAATTGAAAAAGTGCTCCCTTTTGAAATTAAAAGAGTATTCTATATTTACGGTGTTGATGATTCCGTACGCGGTGGACACAGGCATCATAAAACTATTCAGGCCGCAATTTGTATAAAAGGAAGTTGTGTGATTTCAAATAATAATAATAAAACAAAAGAAGTATTTGTCCTTGACTCCCCTAGCAAGTGCTTAATACTTGAACCCAGAGATTGGCATCAAATGAATGATTTTACTAATGATGCAATCCTTATGGTGTTTGCTTCCGAATTTTTTGACGAACATGATTATATATTCGAAAATTATAAATGATAGAATACGAAAATTTAGGAAAATTAAATAAACCATTTTTTTTAGAGTATGAAAAATCATTTCATAATACTCTTCAAAGCGGATGGTATGTTTTAGGCAATAATGTACAAAAATTTGAGAATGAATTTGCATCCTATTGCAACAGCAAATATTGTGTTGGCGTAGCATCCGGTTTAGATGCCTTGATTTTAGCACTTAAAGCATTTGATTTTGAAAAAGGAAGTGAAATCATTGTTCCATCAAATACTTACATAGCAACCATTTTATCTATTGTTCACTTAGGTTTGAAACCAATTTTGGTTGAACCAAAACTTGAAACATACACCATTAATCCATCTGAAATTGAAGAGCATTTAAATTCAAAAACCAAAGCCATACTGGTTGTTCACCTTTACGGTAAATCATGCGAAATGGACAAAATTCAGAGTATTTGCAAAAAAAATAATTTAAAACTTATTGAAGATTGTGCACAATCTCATGGCGCTACATTTAAAAAAATTAAAACCGGTTCATTTGGCAATTTCGGATGTTTTAGCTTTTATCCTACAAAAAATCTTGGTGCAATTGGCGATGCAGGAGCTATTAATACTGATGATTTACACTTATTTGAAATCATTAAAAAACTAAGAAACTATGGTTCAAGCATTAAATATATTAATGAATTAGTCGGCTATAATTCACGATTAGATGAAATACAAGCGGGTTTTCTTTCTATCAAATTAAAAAAATTAAATGAAATCAATGAGCATAAAAGAAAACTTGCATCCCTCTATTTAAGCGAACTAAAAAATGATTTTATTAAACCTGTTGTCCACAAAGATTACTATGATGTTTATCATATTTTCAATGTTCGTCATAAAAAAAGGGATC
>Ga0172368_10006304_pt1 | contig 12825 bp, 12 predicted proteins | sample Lak11m_FD_114540 | JGI IMG/M metagenome (GOLD analysis project Ga0172368, IMG submission 114540) | Freshwater microbial communities from Kabuno Bay, South-Kivu, Congo - kab_022012_11m | ecosystem: Environmental > Aquatic > Freshwater > Lake | place: Democratic Republic of the Congo: South-Kivu...
AGGCTGCGAAAGCCGCGCAACTGAGCTTTGGCGACATTCCACCCGAGCACTAAGCAGAACTAACAACCAACAACAAAACGGAGCCTTAAGAAAGCTCCGTTTTTCGTTTTTTAATAAGTTTAAGTGTCGTTTGTTAGAATAATTTTTAAAACCATCGCGCAGGATGAGTGGGTAGGTGTTCCGTTTTTACGGAACGAACGAATTCGAGCGTGAGTGATATTTTCTCGCTGGGAAAATTGACACGTGTTTTAAAAATTTTATTCTGGCAAACAATATAGTACGATTACTCTACCTATTGTCACCGTTTCCTCTAATTTGATTTCTTTCCATCCTACTTTGTAATTTATCAATATTGGTTTTGGCAACATCTTCTAAATCCACTTTTAATTCTGTGGCGATTTGGGAAATGTACCACAATACATCGCCTAATTCTTTTTTTATTTCAATGGTTGATTCTTCATCAATAATCCCTTCTTTGTCTCTAATAATTTTTTTAAATTTTTCTGCTACTTCGCCTGCTTCACCCATTAATCCTAAAACAGGATAAAATTTATTATCACCTTGTCTTGGGTAAACGGCTGTCCTAAGCGCTAATTTTTGATATTCTTCAAATGTCATAATTTTGTTTTGATTATATTGTGAGTTAAATTTCTATGAGCGGCTTTTGCGAAGTGAGCGGGCACGGATTGTTTCGTTCTGACGAAACAAGAGCGAACGAGTAGAGCAGCGTGGCGCGCTCGCAGGGCGCGCTAGCGAAGCGAATAGAATTGCATAATTGGTTTTAAACTAATTATGCAATTATTTAATAAATCCACCAGCTTGCATTTCCCACATCTTTTTATAATTTCCATCAGCACTTTTTAGCAACTCATTATGTGTTCCTTGTTCTAAAATTGCGCCATTTTGAATTACAATAATTCTGTCCATTTTCATGATAGTAGATAAGCGGTGGGCAACAACTATTACTGTTTTATCTTTCATTAAAAAATCTAGAGCATCTTGAATTAAACGCTCTGATAATGAATCCAAACTAGAAGTGGCTTCATCTAAAACTAATATTGGCGCATTGCGCAAAATTGCTCTGGCAATGGCTACACGTTGACGTTCTCCCCCAGATAATTTAACTCCACGTTCGCCAACGTAGGTATTATAGCCTTGAGGTAAGTTGGTGATAAATTCATCGCAGTGGGCAAATTTAGCCGCGGTAATTACTTCTTCATCTGTGGCACTTGGTTTGCCATAACGGATATTTTCCATTAAGGTTCTATGAAACAAACTAGGGTCTTGTGGTACTAAACTAATATTTTCCCATAAACTTGTTTGTGTAACCTGGCTAATGTTTTGACTATCAATTAAAATTTCACCGTTTGTAACTTCATGCATGCGAAGTAAAAGTTTAATGACTGTGGTTTTTCCAGCGCCAGAATGGCCAACTAGCGCTAATCTTTCATTTGATTTAACAGTTAAATTAAAATTGTTTAACAAAACTTTGTTGTTGTGATAGCTGAAATCAACATTTTTAAATTCAATTAATCCGTCAGATATTTTCAAATCTTTGGCATTATTACTATCTTCAATTTCTGGTTTTAGTAAAATTATATCGGTCATTTCATCTGCATCAGCCAGATCTTCATAAATTTTTTGCAGGATGTGTCCAAAGTTCCACATTTTGCTAAAAATTTGTATTAAGTAGGTTTGAATTAAAACAAAGTCACCAAGTGTAATTATATTTTGCTCTTTTAATTTGATAGCGATAAAGAAAATACCAAATTCTAAACCAAGCATTAATAAAGATTGAAAAGCTTGAAAGTAGGCATTGATATTCCAGACAAAATTACGAAGCTTGCGAAGTTTTTCGTTTAAGCTAAAAAAACTTTTTTTCTCATTATTTAATCCGCAGAATAAAGAAATGGTGGAGTGATTGGTTATTCCGTCTGCTAATAACCCTGTAACTTTACTATCCATTTCACTCCTGGCAATATCATATTTAATTTTATATTTTATAAATAAAAAATTAAGAGATAGAAAAATAATCATCCAAATTAACAACGCCCCGCCTAAATAAATACTGCGGTTAAATAAAACAATAAAGATAACAATTGAACTGGTGATTAGTGGTAAAAATTCCCACAAACATCTATCAATTATGCTTTCATAGGAGCGGGTAAAGCGATTAACTTTTTTGGTAAGAGAGCCAAAAAAGTTATTATTGAAAAAAGAAAAAGAATGCTTATGCAAGATTGAAAAACAGAAGTTGGCTAAATCACTCAAAACAGCTGATTCTAAAAAATTGGCGGTAAAAATTGAAACGCGCCAGAATGACCAACTAATTAAGTTGATGCCGGCAATAGTCAGTAACGTTTTGATTAAATCTGGTTGAACAGCAGAAATATCTGTGGCAGTAGCTAGTATGTCAAAGAATTTTTTGTAAAAGAGGGGGTTGATCACCTCTAAAATAGAACTAGCTAAAATAGAGAAGACAATAAAAAACAAGGACCATTTGTATTTGGCGCTGCTTTTTACGTAGATTTTAAGCGTCTGTTTTGTATTATTTTGCATATAATTGACCTTATTATAGCAGAAAAAATGAAAAATGTCAAAGAATATAGGTTGACAATTAAAACAAAAAAAGACCACTACTTGCGTAAGCGATCTTTTGGTTGGTTTTTAAAAGATTACCCTGCTTTATCTGGTGGCTCTGGTTCCGGTTCTGTCACTAGTCGGAGTTTTGTCTTTGTGGGTGGTTCCTCATTAACTTTTTGTTGTATTTGATAGCCAGCAACAGTGTTTAGATTTATTGTTGTGTTTATAGACCATGGAAAGACTTTCACAATAAAACAGGTAGCAATCATCCCGGTGAAGAAAACACGGAATGAATCATCCGGTGCGTGTTTTAGTGCTAAGGCAACGGCTAGTGTTATAAGAGTACATAGAATGATAGAAACAAAACCAATCAAGTTACGTAAGCGAAGTATTTTTCCTGTATCTATTTGGACATTAGACATGCTACCCCCTTTGTGTTAGCGTGTTGAATTTACTTAAAATGGACGAGGACGTGTCCAGTAGGAAATTGAGCATCAGTATCCTGATATATACAAATCCAATCGTAGGTTCTAAAGACACAACGAATTTCTCCTTTTCCGTTCAATGCACTAGGGAACAAAAAAATAAGATGCCAAAATTTACGTGGTATATTGTTGCGGCTGCTCCAAAATGTCAGAAATGCTTCTTCAGACATGGCAGCATCTACTGTTGATCCACGTTGTTGAAGTTCAGTACCACTGGCTTCATCTTCGTGTTGATGGTGTACATCAAGAATTTCAGCAGTTCTTGCGCCACAGGGAAATTCGCCCACAATGGTTGGAATAGCCATGGTTTGCACCTCTTAATGCGAGTTGGGTTGAATTGTCAGAGAACTGATAAATTTTTGCATTAATAAGGTTTTTTGTCAAGCTGTTAAGGCTAAAATAAGATGTGTCTAGTTTTTAAATTTGTGGTAAGATAGAGTATATCTAAAATAAATATATGGACTTGAAAAAAAATATTCCCACTAATTTTGTAGTGTTTGGTATTACTGGAGATTTAGCTGCTAAAAAAATTATACCAGCCTTGTTTCATCTTTTTAAAAAGGGTCTTTTGTCAGATATGTTTAAGGTTATTGGCTATTCACATACAGATTTAAATAGAAGTGATTTTGAACAGCGAATAATAAAAATAGTTGAACCGCATATTAGTAATGACGGCGAAAGAACTCAAGTAAAAGATTTTATTGATTTGTTTATTTACCAAAAAGGATCATTTGAAAATAAAAATGATTATTTATCCTTGGTAGATATTTTAAAAAAGATAGATGATAGTTGGGGAGTTTGCTCTAATAAACTTTTTTATTTAGCGGTTTCGCCTAAATTGTATGAAGATATTTTTTCTCATTTATCAACTTCTAAATTAACAAAACCTTGCAGCGCAGAAGAAGGTTGGACGCGTGTGATTGTAGAAAAACCATTTGGCGAAAATCAAAAAACTGCCCGTCGTTTGGAAATGCTCATGGGTAAATTATTTAAAGAAGTTCAAATTTATCGCATTGATCATTATTTAGCTAAAGAGATGTTGCAGAATATTTTGATGTTTCGTTTTTCTAATAATCTATTTGAAAATAATTGGAATAATAATGTAATTGAAAGTATTAATATTCAAGTTTTGGAAAATATTGGGGTTGAGGAACGGGGTGTTTTTTATGATCATGTTGGCGCCTTGCGTGATGTGGGACAAAATCATTTATTGCAAATGCTAGCACTGGCTACAATGGAATATCCAGAAAGTTACAAAGGTGAATCAATTAGAAGTAAACGTGGTGAAGTATTGCAAACTTTAAAACCATTAAGTATTGCTGAGATTAAAACTTTTAGTTATCGCGCGCAGTATAATGGTTATAGAAAAATTAAAGGCGTGCAAGAAAATTCTCAAACTGAAACATATTTTAAAATACGCGGATTTTTTGATAACCCACGCTGGGTTGGTGTGCCATTTACGTTAGAAAGCGGTAAAAGATTAGGAGAAGCGGAAAAAAAGATTACAATAACTTTTGGACACCCAATGCCATGTTTGTGTCCAACTGGTCCAGAAAATTATAAAAATCAAATTATTTTTAATTTAGAACCAAAAGAGAATATTACAATCAAATTTTGGGCTAAAAAACCAGGTTTAACTGGGGAAATGGAACAACGTGAGTTAGAATTTGATTTAAGAGGTAAGGAAGATAAACGCCAATACATAGAAGAATATGAAAAACTTTTATTAGATTGTATTGCTGGGGATCAAACATTATTTTTGAGTACCAAAGAATTGCAGGCAATGTGGAATTTTGTTGATCCAATTATGAAAGCTTGGGAAAAAAATATAGTGCCATTAAAATATTATGAGCCAGATTCTAAAGCAATAACCGCGTTGGCTTCTTTTATTGATACAAAAAACGCTGCATTAACAGGTAAGGAAAATAAAAAAATCTTTTTAACTAAAGAAATTGGTGTGGTTGGTTTAGGGAAAATGGGGGCCAATATGTGCAGGCATTTATTGGAAAGGGGTTGGAAAGTAGTAGGATATAACAGAAGCGAAGAAGAGACTAAAAAATTAAGCAAATTTGGGTTAATACCCGCTTATTCATTAAAAGATTTAGTAAATAATTTATCAAAATCAAAAATAGTGTGGCTAATGATTCCGTCTGGCAAAGCAATTGATGAAATAATTTTTGGCAAAGACGGGTTGGTAAAATTATTAGCAAAAGGAGATACTATTATTGATGGAGGAAATTCTTTTTATGAAGATTCTGCGCGCCGAGTAAAAAAATTAAAAAAGTTTGGCATTAATTTTGTGGATGTTGGTTTTTCTGGGGGGCCTGGTGGGGCGCGTGATGGCGCATCTTTAATGGTTGGCGGGGAAAAGAAAATTTTTGAGACATTAGAAGAATTGTTTAGAAATTTATCTATCCCTGGTGGATATGGATATTTTGGAAAAGCTGGCGCCGGACATTTTGTGAAAATGATTCATAACGGAATTGAATATGGAATGATGCAATCCTTGGCAGAAGGTTTTGAAATCCTAAAGAAATCAAATTATAAATTTAATCTAAAAGAAATTGCGGAAATCTATAATCATGGCAGTGTGATTGAATCCAGATTAGTTAATTGGTTAATAAATGCTTTGCAAAAATCAGGTAATAATTTAAAAGGAGTTAAAGGTGATGTGGATTATACTGGGGAAGGCGAATGGACTGTTAAAACAGCCAAGCGTTTAAAAGTTCCAGCGCGAATTATAGAAGAATCATTTAAGTTTAGAGTTAGGTCTAAGAAAAAACCAAGTTTTAGCGGGCAGGTTTTGTCTGCTTTACGCCAAGAGTTTGGCGGGCATGGGTATAAGAAAGGTAAGTAGTTTAGATTTGACTTGTTAATAAATAAGGTGTATAGTGCTTTAAGAAGTCCCGCAAGGGTCTTTTTAAAAACCTAAAAATATGTCTATTGTAGCTACTATTGCAGATTATTTTAAAACTGCTAACGTTGAGCTTAAAAAGGTTGTTTGGCCTACTAAAAAGGAAACAACAAATTATAGTTTGGCTGTAATCGCGGTTAGTTTGGGAATTGCCTTATTTTTTGGCATTCTTGATGTTATTTTTAATTTAGGTCTAGAAAAATTAATTGGCCTAAGATAATTTGATCTTTATATATGCCAAAACAAACCCAACAATTCGGACGTCGCTGGTATGTATTGCATACCTATTCAGGTTTTGAAGAAAACGTGTCCGATAGTTTAAAACAAAGAATTGAATCAATGGGTATGCAAGACAAAATTTTTAATGTTTTGGTTCCTACTGAAAAGAAAATTAAAATTAAAAATGGTAAAAGAAAAGTGGTTGTGGAAAAAATTTTTCCAGGCTATGTTTTAGTTGAATTAAATGTTACAGATGATTCTTGGTATGTTGTTCGTAATACTCCAAATGTTACTGGCTTCGTTGGGTCTGGTAATACTCCAATACCAATTAGTGAAACAGAAGTTAAAGAGATTCAAAGACGCATGGGAATTGATGAACCAAAATTTGCCATTGATGTATTAATTGATGATTCTGTAAGAATTGTAGATGGTCCATTTAAGAATTTTGAAGGTAAAGTTGCTGAAGTAAACAGTGAGCGTGGGAAAGTTAAGGTTTTGGTTAATATGTTTGGCCGCGAAACTCCTGTTGAATTGGATTTTTTACAAATTAAAAAAATATAAAAAATATGGCAATTGATATTAAATTAATTTCAGAGGTTAGAGAAACTACAGGCGCTGGAATGGTAGATGTAAAAAACGCTTTAGATGAGACAAATGGTAATAAAGATGCTGCAATTGAATTATTACGCAAAAAAGGCATTATCAAAGCCGCTGGAAAATGTGAAAGACAAACTAGTGAAGGCTTAGTTCATGCTTATATTCACAGTAATAATAAGGTAGGCGCATTAGTAGAAGTGCAATGTGAAACAGATTTTGTGGCCCGTACAGATGGTTTTAAGGATTTAGTTCATAATATTGCTATGCACGTTGTGGCAACTAACCCTTTATATTTATCTTCCGCAGAAATTTCAGAAGCAGAAGCTGAAAAAGAAAAAAACTTACAACGTGAAATTATTATTGCCGAAGGAAAACCAGAAGCAATGGTTGAAAAAATTCTAGAAGGTAAAATGCAAAAATTTTATAGCCAAATTTGTTTATTGAATCAAGCGTATATAAAAGATGATAGTATTACGATCGATGATTTAGTTAAACAATCTATTGCTGTAATGGGAGAGAATATTCAAATTAAAAGATTTTGCAGATTCTCAATGTAATAAAGAATTATTAAAACCAGGGCATAAATTGCCCCGGTTTTTTAATTTTGGTATAATATTGTTACAGAATTTATTAAACTTTTAAATTTTATGAATTTGGCGATAAATGGATTTGGCCGTATTGGCCGTAGCGCATTTAAAGTAGCCTACGGACGCAAAAATTTAAAAATAGTTGGTGTTAATGATTTAACCGATACAAAAACATTGGCACATTTGTTGCAACACGATACCGCATATCACAAATGGTGTCATGATGTTACATATGATGAAAAAAATATTATTATTAATGGAGAAAAAATTCCTGTGTTTGCGGAAAAAGATCCTACATTGTTGCCTTGGGGAAAATTAAAAGTAGATGTGATTATAGAAAGCACAGGGCGTTTTACCAGTGAAGAAGGGGCAAAGATGCATATCAAGGCCGGAGCTAAAAAAGTTATTATTTCGGCACCTGCAAAAGGTGGGGTAGTGCCTACTTATGTGCGTGGGGTGAATTGCTCAAAAGTTAAAGGTGAAAAATCAACAGTAATTAATAATGCTTCTTGCACAACTAATTCTTTAGCTCCTGTTATGGCAGTGTTACATGAAAAATTTGGTGTGAATAAAGCAATTATGAGTACCGTGCATGGCTATACTAATGATCAAAATTTACAAGATGGCCCACATAAAGATTTACGTCGCGCGCGCGCCGCAGCCGAAAATATTATTCCTACCACTACTGGCGCAGCAATTGCGGTAACAGAAGTTTTACCAGAGCTAGAAGGAAGTTTCGATGGTTTGGCCTTACGTGTACCAGTGCCTGTAGTTTCTTTATCAGACATTACTTGTGTATTAAAGAAAAAAGTTACAGTAGAAGAAGTGAATAAAGTTTTAGTTGAGGCTTCTAAATTATTGCGTTTTAAAAATATTTTAGCAGTTACCAATGAGCCGCTAGTTTCATCTGATTTTGTTGGTAATACTTATTCTGCAATTGTGGATTTAGCATTAACAAAAGTAGTGCAAGGGGATTTGGTAAAAGTAGTGGCCTGGTATGATAATGAGATGGGCTATTCACACCGCTTAATAGAGTTGGTAGAAATGTACGCCGCAGGAAAATAATTTAATAATATGAAGTTGTTAAAGCAAATTAAAAAGTTAGAAGGCAAGCGCATCCTAATGCGTGTGGATTTTAATGTTGGATTAGACAAAACTGGGCATATTAATGCGGAGAATGCTTTAAAAATAGAAAAAACTCTGCCCACAATAAAGTATTTAGTAAAAAATAAGGCCAAGGTAATTTTGATGGCGCATTTAGGTCGCCCGGGCGGAAAAGTATTAGAAGAATTAAAATTAGACGCAGTGGCAGAATATGTGTCTAATTGTTTAAAGAAAAAAATCAAAAAAATAAATCAAATTGTAGGTGTTGAAGCACAAAAAGAAGTATCAAAATTAAAAAACGGACAAATTTTATTATTAGAAAATTTGCGTTTTGATATCAGAGAAGAAAAAAATGATAAAAGTTTTGCAAAGGAATTAGCAAAATTAGGGGTTGTTTATGTTAATGAGGCTTTTGCTGTAACACACAGAAAAGCTACTTCGGTTTGCGCAATTACGGAATTTTTACCTAGTTATGCAGGCTTTTTATTAGAAGAAGAAGTTAAGGCTTTAGGATATATTTTAAATAGTCCTAAAAAACCAATAGTGGTGGTAATGGGTGGGTTAAAGTTTGAAACAAAAATGCCAGTAATTAAAAAAATGTTACCAAAAGCCAATCATATTTTATTAGGTGGCGGGTTGGCAGTAACAGTAGCTGCAGCCTTGGGTTATAAGGTGGGAGCTACGGAAATTGGCAAGGAAAGTTTTAAAGATGCTTTAGCAATCGTAAAAAATAAAAAAGTAAAAATGCCGATTGATTTTATTGCTGGTTTAGCCAATGGGGAAGAAGCTCATTATGTTGTTATTCCTAAAAAACCAGGAATTCTTTGTAAAAAGCCACAGTCTATTTTTGATATTGGCCCTGCTACTTTTCAAGAATGGTCTAAAATTATTAAAGAGGCAAATACTATTGTTTGGAATGGGCCAATGGGTTTTTTTGAGCAAGAATCATATGCGCATGCAAGTTGTTCAATTGCTTATTTAGTTGCCTCTCGTTCTAAAGGTAAGGCTTATGGCATTGTTGGTGGTGGGGAAACTTTAGCGGCCTTAGAAAAAACTCAAATGACAAAATATATAGATCATGTTTCAACTGGTGGGGGGGCAATGTTAGAATTTATGTCTGGTAAAAAATTACCAGGTTTAATATCTTTAGGTTATAAAAAATAAATAATTTTTATTATTTAAAGAAATTTGTTATAGTATATAAACAAAATTTAATTTTTTTAAAACAAAATTTTATGTGTATGTTTTGCAAAGCCAAAAATGGCGATAAAAATAGTTCTTGTATGTGTAAAGGAGTAGGCCCTCATACTTTGTTGTGGGTTTTTATCGGTTTATTGTTAGTTTTTACAATTTTCTTTGTTGGTACAATTGCGCGCAACAATTTAAAAAAGTATCACTATATTGGCAAGGCAGATAGGATGCAAAATACCATTACTATTAATGGCGAAGGCAAAATTACAGCCACTCCTAATGTTGCTGTAACAGAATTAGGCTTGGTTACAGAAAAATCTGATGTTGCTTCTGCTCAAAAGGAAAATACAGAAAAAATGAATAAATTAATTGCTGAAGTTAAACAATTAGGCATTAAAGATGAAGATATTCAAACAAGCAATTATTCAATTTATCCTAAGTACGATTATACAGATGGTAGGAGTGTTATTTCTGGTTATACGGTAAATCAATCAGCTACTTTAAAAATTAGAGATTTAAGTAAAATTAGTACGGTTTTGTCTAAGGTTGGTGAAGTTGGGATTAATACTGTTAGTAGTTTAAATTTCACAATTGATGAGCCAGAAAATTTGCGCGCTCAAGCTAGGGATAAGGCCTTAGTTAATGCAAAGGAAAAGGCAATGGATTTGGCTAAGAATTTAGGAGTTAAATTGGTGCGTGTTATCTCTTATAATGAATATTCTCCAGTAGATTCTTATCCAAAATTTTATGCTGGTGCAGCTGAAGGTATGGGTGGTGGAGCCCCAACTCCTAATATCCAAACAGGTAGTACAGATGTTAGGATGAGTGTTTCTGTTATTTATGAAATTGAATAAAAAATGGTTTAAAAATCCAGCCCGCCTATTGGTGGGGTGGATTTTTAGTTATACACACAATTTCTATATAATTAGGCAAAAATGTGTTATAATTACGGTGAATAAATTGAAATGTATTATTTATGAAAATTGTTAATATTACAGCCAGAGAAATACTAGACTCACGTGGAAATCCTACAATAGAAACAACAGTATCTTTAAAAAATGGGGTTGTTGGTATTGCTTCTGTTCCATCTGGCGCCTCTACTGGTATCCATGAGGCTTTAGAGTTACGTGATGGCGGAAAACGTTACGGTGGTTTAGGTGTTTTAAAAGCAGTAGAAAATGTCAATAAAAAAATCGCCAGTTTATTAATTGGTTTAGAGGTTGAACAGCAACAAAAAATAGATGAAGTAATGTTGAAAATGGACGGCACAAAAAATAAATCAAAATTAGGTGCCAATGCAATTTTATCTGTGTCCTTAGCTTGTGCGCGCGCTGGGGCAGCTTGTAAAAAACAGCCGCTTTACGTTTATTTGGCTAAAACTTTTGGTTTTGTAGCGCCATTTAAATTACCACGTCCAATGATGAATGTTATAAATGGTGGTAGACATGCAGATTCTGGTCTGGACGTGCAAGAGTTTATGATTGTGCCAAATATTGTAAAGAATGGGCAAATAAATTTTGCAGAATGTGTACGCGTAGGGGCAGAAATATTTCATAGTTTAAAAAATTTATTACATAATACAAATTTTACTGTAAGTGTTGGAGATGAAGGTGGGTTTGCTCCAAAATTAAAAAATGACGAATTAGCTTTAGAAGAATTAATGAAAGGAATAAAAGGCGCTGGCTATGTAGCTGGTAAGGATGTAGAATTGGCTATGGATTGCGCTGCTTCTGAATATTTTGCTAATGACAAATATATTTTTGAAAAGAAAAAACTTAATGCACAAAAAATTTCTCAAATCTATTGTAGTTGGTTAAAAAAGTATCCTTTAGTTTCTTTAGAAGATCCAATGGCTCAAGATGATTGGGAAGGGTGGAAAATTTTGCAACAAGAATTATTAAAAAATAAACAAAAGCCACTATTAGTAGGTGATGATTTGTTTGTTACTAATATTGTTAGATTGCAAAAAGGAATAACTGACGGAGTAGCTAATGCAATTTTGGTAAAAGTTAATCAAATTGGCACATTATCAGAAACAGTTGCAACTATTAAATTAGCAAAGAAAAATAATTATAAAACAATTATTTCCCACAGATCTGGAGAAACAGCAGATACTTTTATTGCAGATTTGGCCGTGGCTGTGGCAGCTGACTTTATTAAAATAGGTTCATTATCTAGATCTGAAAGAGTTGAAAAATATAACAGATTAATGCAAATAGAAAAAGAATTAAAAAATAAATTATAAAAAAGTCTTCGCCATAATTGTGGGGGGGGGTAATTTTCAATGAAAATATGATGGGCAAAAATTATCTTTATAAAACATTGTTTGTGATTGCGTTTTTTTCTTTTGGTTTTTTTGCGCCAAGAGTTTTTGGTTTTAATGACCAAGCTTTAGCTACTAATTATACTGTTTGTGATGCTGGTAATGGCTGCGATTACACCAGTATCACACAGGCAAATAGTTTTGTTGGTGGTAGTAGTGCCAATACATTGCAAATCATAACACCTTATATAACAGGTAATGCTACTGACTTTGATGTTTCTGGCACTCCCTTGAATGTTTTAACCAATTTAAATTGTCAAGATAGTGGGGCAGTAATTGGTTTTGCTAGCAGTACCCAATTAAACATTTATGCCCAAACTGCCGGTTTATCTATACAAAATTGTACTTTTTATAATATAAAAATTTCTGCCAGCTCTGCTAACGCCAATGCTGCTGTTTTAGGTAATACTTTTCAAGCTACTTCAAGTTTATCATATAGTTCTGGGGGTGGCGTGGGGCCAATTATTTCTAATAATACTGGTTTAATGAATATATCCTTTGGTTCAATGTCAACTGGTACTATTACTAATAATATTATCAATGTTGCTTTAGCAGATTTTGGGCTAAATGGTTTATTGTTGAATGATTCTAATAATATTTATTTTGGCTATAATGATTTAGTTATTGCTACGTCAACACCAGCAATTGCAACCTCAAATTATGGTAGTGGGTCTCAAAGTAATATTACCATTGCTTATAATAGTTTTAGTTATAGTATTAGTCAGTTAGAAGGATTTTCTAATAATCAAACAGTTGTAAGTTTAGCAGATGTGATTAATGCAGATATTAACCATAATTATTTTGATTCTACTGCCGTTACAG
>Ga0172368_10006309_pt1 | contig 12820 bp, 8 predicted proteins | sample Lak11m_FD_114540 | JGI IMG/M metagenome (GOLD analysis project Ga0172368, IMG submission 114540) | Freshwater microbial communities from Kabuno Bay, South-Kivu, Congo - kab_022012_11m | ecosystem: Environmental > Aquatic > Freshwater > Lake | place: Democratic Republic of the Congo: South-Kivu...
ATTTAAAGAAAATGATGCAAAAACTCAAAGAAGAGTTTTTGCGCTTAATTTTTCATTTGCTTTTCAGACCTTTTTTTTATTATGCTTCCGCTTGAAAAAAGGTTTATAAGGAGCGACTAATTAAGGGTTGCTTATGGGCCGGGAAAATTTCCTTGATTTTTATAGTTGCTTCAATTCCGCTCATTTCGGGCATTTGAATATCCATGAAAATTAGATCAAAAACCTGATTATGCAATATTTCAACGGCTTCGCGGCCATTCAATACAGCCTGAACCTTATAACCCATTAGACTGAGCAATGATATTGCAAGTTTCTGATTTACAAGATTATCTTCAGCCACCAGAATATTTAAAGGGTAACGGGAGCTTAGTGTAAAATCGATATCTCCACCTTTGTCATTTCCTGACGATTTTTTAACTGATTCGCTCATGATGCTAAGTACTTTCTGAAACAATTCTTTTAATCGTACAGGTTTTGATAACTGACCTGAAAAGATACTAATATCTTTATTATTAATATCACCCGAAGAGGATAAAAGTAACAGAGGAACATTTGCAATTGTTTGAATTTTCTTGAATTCATTTGCCAGTTCTATACCATCCATTCCAGGCATCTGAAGATCGAGAACACACAAATCAAACTGGTTTCCCTGATTTACAAGTTTAATAGCAGCCTCACCTGACTCAGCCAGGGCTGTTTTCATACCCCACGATTCAAACTGCAGCTTAAGTATTTGACGATTGGTCTGGTTATCATCAACAAGTAAAACCTGTCGCCCTTTTAATTCAGGCAAGTAGCCCTTTACATGTACTTTGGTTTGTCCAACGCCCGAATTTTTAATTTTAATGGTAAAATTAAAGGTAGAACCCAGGCCAGGTTGACTTTCAATCCAGATTTCACCACCCATGAGCTGTACCAGCCTTTTAGAGATGGCCAGGCCGAGACCTGTACCACCATATTTGCGGGTAGTTGAGCTATCGGCCTGAATAAATGGTTCAAATAGCCTGGTAATAACTTCTTCACTAATGCCTATTCCGCTGTCTTTCACAGCAAATTTCAGTTCAATAATCCCTGCAGATTCCTGCAATGCTTGAACTGTTACCAATACTTCACCCTTATCTGTGAATTTTATAGCATTGCTTATCAAATTCATCAATATCTGACGGAGTTTAACTGCATCGCCCAGAAAATAAGCAGGTACATCAGCATCAATCAGGTATAGTAAATCGAGCCCCTTTTCAATCGCCTTCACAGCGAACAAATCCAACAAATCTTCAATTGTTGTGCGTAACTCAAAGTTGGTTTCGTCGAGCATCATTCTGCCCGATTCTATCTTTGTAAAATCCAGAATATCATTTATAATGGTAATCAAGCTCTCGCCGCTCATCTGTATGGTTTCGGCATAGTCAAGCTGTTCGGCCGTTAGATTGGTATTCAGCAGCAGGCTTGTCATTCCGATTACTCCATTCATCGGAGTACGTATTTCGTGACTCATCATGGCCAGAAAATCTGATTTTATCCGGTTGGCCGATTCTGCTTCCTGTTTGGCCACTGTAAGTTCGCTAAGAGCAGTGCGGTATCCGGTTACATCACGTATAACCGCTAACGCAGACATAGAGTGACGATATCTGACCTTGCTCAGAAAGAATTCACAAATATGCTTCTGCCCACCTTTACCAACCATTGTTGCCTCAAATGATCTGGAGGTAGCTGAAGTGTCCCAAAAATTGATGCGCATCTCCTCGATTCGCTCACGATCAGCCTGATCGAAAAGCATCAGGTAATCCTGTTGCATAACTTCATCAACAGAATATCCGAATATTTTGGTTACCTGACGATTAACAAATTGAATCTGACCTTTTTTGATAATACAGATTACATCAGCAGTATTCTCAATAATAGCCCGGTATTTTTCCTCATTTTCAATCAGTTCGCTGATGGCATCCATTCGGGGTGTAACATCATATATCCTAAGGCAATAACCACATTTTATATCAGATTCGTTTACAATATCGAAAATACTGGCATCAGCGTAAAACAGGCTTCCATCCTTTCTGAACATCCTGAATTCAACCCTCTCGTGGTTTAAATCCTTAAAATCAATTATTTCACTCTTATTTTGCCTGCTCAGCAATGAATAAATTTCTTTACCAAATAATTCTTCGCAGCTATATCCCAGCAAATGGTGAACCGGCCCATTGGAATGCATGATTTTATCTGATAAATCCATGCAAATCAAGAGGCTATTTCCATTTTCAATATTACGGGGCACTAAATATTGCCCTGACACTTGATCAGTCAATCCTGATTTCGAGATAATGTGTTCTAATTTATACATACACGCAAATACCTGGGTGAATAGCATTGCTTTAAATAAACACAAAAATTAACAAAAATTCAGCCAAATACTTAGTGAGTTGTTTCTGACCTGTTTATATTAAGATATCCCAAATTTATGTCCCATTTAGGGAATTATCTTCCTGATATAGTAAAAAATGCACCCATTTTGCTAAAAATCACCTGATTTTAATGAAGTATAATTCTATTGGTTAATTTAGCCGGCTCTGAAAACATAAAACAATGAAAAGAACAATTACAGCAGTGCTGAGCTTTCTGATAGCCTTATCGGCTTATGCCCAGCAAAAGTTTACAGCTGAAACCATGTGGAAGCTTGGCAGGGTGAGCGAAATGCAAATTTCGCCCGATGGAAACACAATTCTGTACGGGGTTATGCATTATACACTCGAAAACAATAAAGGAAACCGTGATTTGTATATTCTCGATAGAAATGCTGAATCGCCCAGGCAATTAACCAATAGTTCGATCAGTGAATTTAATGCTATCTGGCGACCCGATGGTAAAAAGATTGGGTTTCTGAGCGCCGAATCAGGAAGTATGCAGCTTTGGGAAATGGGACCTAAAGGAGAAGATAAAATGCAGGTCACTAATATTGCCGGAGGTATCAACGGCTTTATTTACGCGCCTGACATGAAGCACATAGCTTTTATTGCTGATGTAAAAATTGAAGCTGATCTTCACGACCGGTACCCTGATTTACCTCTTGCCAATGCATTGGAATACGATGATCTTATGGCCAGACATTGGGATTCATGGCACGACTTTGCCTATAGCCACCTTTTTTTATGTGAATATCAGGACGGAAAGATTGGTAGCTTCAAAGACATAATGCCTGGTGAACCTTACGACTGCCCACTCATGCCAAATGGAGGAATGGAGCAAATTACCTTTTCGCCGGATGGAAAATATCTGGCATACACAAGCAAAAAACTCACCGGAATGGACTATGCCATTAGCACCAACAGCGATATATACCTTTATGACCTGGCATCTGCCACCACCGAAAACCTGAGCGAAAGCAATCCGGGATATGATCAGGATCCGGTTTTTGCTCCATCAGGTAAAAAAATAGTATGGCGCAGTATGGCCACGCCGGGTTTCGAATCCGATAAGGATAGAATTATGCTCTGCGACCTGAATCACCCGGCTCTGGATGGTTTCAAGAAGAAATCAAATGGTGAAAATCAGCAGGTACAAAAAGTAAGCAGCCGCATATACACTGATCTTTCAGCCGATTTTGACCAAAGTTCATCTAATTTCGTTTTTAGCAACGACGAAAAGGAACTTTTCTTTATCAGCGGTGTTCAGGCCACTTTTCAGGTTTACGTAATGGACGTGGCGTCGCGTAAAATTACCCAGCTCACTTTTGGCGACCATGATATACAGTCGTTTGCTTTAAATGGGAACGATTTGCTGATTACAAAGATGCGTATGGACCTGCCCACTGAAATTTTCAGGGTAAAGCCGGGAGGGGTTGAAGAGCAGCTCACATTTACCAATCGTGAGATTCTGAAAGGCGTTGAGTTTGGAAAAACGACCAAACGCTGGGTCACTACCACCGATGGAAAAAAAATGCTCGTATGGGTAATCCTTCCACCGGGTTTCGACCCGGCCAAAAAATACCCTGCCCTCCTCTATTGCCAGGGTGGTCCGCAAAGCGCTGTCAGCCAGTTTTTCTCTTACCGCTGGAACTTTCAGATGATGGCTGCCCACGATTATGTTGTAGTTGCACCCAATCGCCGCGGACTTCCTACTTTCGGGCAGGAATGGAATGATCAGATTAGTCTGGATTACGGGGGGCAAAATATGAAGGATTATTTGACTGCCATCGATTCAGTTTCAACCGAACCCTGGGTAGACAATCAAAAACTGGGTGCTGTTGGCGCAAGTTATGGCGGATATTCGGTTTACTGGCTGGCCGGAAATCACCAGGGACGATTCAAAACCTTTATTGCGCATTGTGGCATTTTCAATTTTGAGAGCATGTATACTGCTACTGAGGAGATGTTTTTTGTGAACCACGATATTGGCGGACCTTACTGGCAAATTCCCAGACCCAAAAGTTATGATTTCTCACCCCATAATTTTGTCCGCAACTGGGACACTCCTTTATTGGTTATTGAAGGTGGTTATGATTTCAGAATTCCCTATACCGAAGGTTTGCAGGCGTTTGGTGCAGCCCGTATGAAGGATATTCCAAGCAGATTTCTGTTTTTCCCCGAAGAAACACACTTTGTTACCAAACCCCAGAATTCAGTATTGTGGCAGCGCGAATTTTTCAGATGGCTTGACACTTACCTTAAATAATTAACATAATCCAAACGAGCGAAGGCAAACATTTCGCTCGTTTTTTTTGATTTTTTAAGAGCCGGAATAGCAGGAAAATTGTTATATTTAGGTCTGATTCTGAGAATATTAAACTTTTAAGCAATGAAAGCCCTTATATTTCTTATACCCGTTTTGTTACTGGCTGTTGCATGCCATACTCCCCGTGAAACCGGCACTAATTCAGGAATGAAAACAGCTGCTGAAGTTTTGTCAGATAGCACCGAATACGAGATTACGATCATTGACCCTGATTTTGAAACCTGGTATCAGCTCAATTACTCCCCGGCAAAAGAAAGATCAGAAAGTTATTACGAATCGATGAATGTGCTTGGTGTAAATAACTGGAATATTTATTTTATGCGAAATCGTTACCCTTCGGTTATAGGTTCGCACATCAACTACATCCCGAATCACAAATATGGTATTGAAGTAAACCGGAAACTCTATTGGTATTTCGTTTATATTGAATCTGCTTTGGGTATTAATTTGTTACACTAACTGACTGTCCGCTTAAAAAATCGTTCGCAATTCTGAGTACTTCCTTACTATCCGGACTGCACCATATAACATTTTCTTCACGTTTTAACCAGGTAATCTGCCGACGAGCATAGCGGCGTGTGTTGGTTTTTATTTTTTCAATGGCATCATCAAGGCTGCAATCACCATCAATAAAAGCAAATATTTCCTTGTATCCCACTGTATTTAAAGCATTTAAATCCCTTTTGCTATAATTCTCCGTGGCTTCACCGATCAATCCTTGCGAAATCATTTGGTCAACCCTGGAGTTAATGCGTTTATGCAATGTTTCGCGGGGGAGGTTGAGTGCAAAGAATAAAATGTTAAAGTTGCGGGGCCGGACCTGATTTACCCTGAACGATGAGAAAGGTTTTCCGGTGGTCAGGCATACTTCGAGCGCTCTGAGAATTCGAGCCGGATTGGCCGGATCAACACTTTTATAGTATTCAGGATCTAATCGCTGCAACTTTAGCCTAAGGGCCTGAAGACCGTTTACATTGAGTTCATGTTGTAAATCAGCACGAATTTGCGGGTCGCTATCAGGCAAATCATCAATTCCGTGACAGATAGAACGTATATACAAACCCGAGCCACCACAAAGCACAGCAACCTTATTTTTTTGAAACAATACGCCGAGCAATTGTAGTGCCTCTTTTTCGTAACGGCTCACATTGTAAGTTTCAGAGGGATCAAGGTTACCGATAAAGTGATGTTTAACCCTTGCCAGCTGGGCCTGATCAGGCGCAGCCGTACCAATTGGTAATCCATGATAGAACTGCCTTGAATCAGCTGAAATAATTTCGCAGCCGAAATGCATAGCTACTTCGATGGCTACATCGGTTTTCCCAACAGCTGTTGGGCCCGAAATAACAATAAGTGTGGGAAGCTCAGGCTTATAGCTCAAGCCTGTTACCATTCTGTGCTTTGCTCAAGGGTAGGGTCAATGGGGATATCATCCTCATCTTCATTGTCGTTGCTCATGATATCGTCAAACTCGCTGAGTAGCGTAATTTCATCTTCGTCGGCAACCGGACTATCGAAGCCTTTAATTGGAAGCGGTGCTGTAAAAGTAAGTTTACCGAGGCTTTTGCTGCATAACGGATACAATTCCCGATTTTCAGATTCAACAATCCGCATCAATTCAATGAAAAAGGTGCGGGTATTCAGAAAATCATATTCATACAACAGTCTCTGGTGCGGGTCGTCAATTACATCCTTGATGCGCGTTGAAGCCATCTCGGTAATTACCATGCGTTCACGCTTGCCTCTTCTGCTGTCGTCGTCATCATCTTTGTCGGAATGCGCACTATTATCTGCATTCATATTCGTTAAAGTGATTTCGCGTTTTTTACGCCAGTTTTTGTCGCACACAAAAAATGAAGCGAGTTCATTTCCCGGTAGTTCAACGGATTGGCGGATAATCGAATGAAAATCAAGAAAAGTTTGTGAAGCCAATATATCAAAGTCGCGCAAAAAATCTTCCTGATCATCAAACAACAACCTGAAACGGTATGCATGCATGGTATTAAAGATGTTTGGTTACAAGTTATAAAAATAGTGATTATTCAAAAAAAAAGCAAATTTACACAGATTGGTTTACAATCTGCAATCCAAGTCGCTTTCCTTCAGCAAGCATAAAGGCGTAAGCTTTTTCAAAGTCGTTTTCGAGATCGCCATCAAGAATGGCTTCCCGGATCGCCGTTTTAATAATTCCGACTTCACGGCCGGGGTTCAGGCCAAATACCTGCATTATCATATCGCCCGATACCGGAGGTTGCCAGTTCCTGATTCTGTCTTTCTCTTCAATTTCCTTTAATTTACGCCGTACGAGCTTAAAGTTTGACAAATATCGTTTCACCTTGTCGCGGTTTTTCGAAGTAATATCAGCTTCGCAAAGCAACATCAGGTTATCTATATCGTCACCGGCTTCAAATAATAACCTTCGAACTGCCGAATCAGTAACTTCGCTTTCCGACAATACAATGGGCCTTAGGTGCAGGAACACTATCTTTTGTACGAATTTCATTTTTTCGTTTAATGGAAGACGTAACTGCCTGAATATCTGTGAAACCATGCGCGATCCCTTTACCTCATGACCATGAAAGGTCCAGCCGGTTTCAGGAATAAAGCGCCTGGTCGCAGGTTTACCAATATCGTGAAGTAAGGCTGCCCATCTCAGCCACAAATCATCGGTTGTATTCGATATACGGTCAACTACTTCAAGGGTATGGTAAAAGTTATCCTTGTGGCCCTTACCATCAACCATTTCAGCACCTTTGAGTGCCGAGAACTGTGGAAAAAACAAATCGAGTAAGCCTGCTTTGTCTAATTGCAGGAATCCTGCTGATGGTTTAACTGAAAGGATAATTTTATTCAGCTCCTCACTTATTCGTTCAGCCGAAACAATTTTTATCCTGTGCGCATTCCGCTGTATTGAATCAAAAGTAGTGGTATCAATAGAAAATCCAAGTTGAGCTGAAAACCTGATGGCCCGCATCATCCTGAGTGGGTCATCAGAAAATGTGATGTCGGGATCGAGTGGTGTACGGATGGTTTTCCGTTCAATATCGGTAACTCCATCAAACGGGTCGACGAGTGATCCAAAATCATCGCTGTTAAGGCTTATTGCCAGTGCATTAATTGTAAAATCCCTTCGTTTCTGGTCATCCTCAAGCGATCCAACTGTTACTTCAGGTTTGCGTGAATCAGGATGGTATGATTCTTTGCGAGCACCAACAAACTCAAGCTGAAACTCATCAAAATGAATCATAGCAGTACCAAAGTTCTTGAATACAGATACCTTATGATGACCCTCAATACTATCAGCTACGCGGCGGGCCACTTCAACCCCATCTCCCACTACAACGAAATCTATATCCTTTGATTCGCGCTTAAGAAAAATATCACGCACATAACCTCCAACCACATAAACACTCATCCCGGCTGATTGTGCAGCCTGAGCTACCAACCCGAAAAAGGGCTGCGAAAGATATGCCGACATGTTCATTGCAAAAGGTTCTTTTAGATGCTGCAAAAGTACAAAAGTTAAACTGAAACCCTATTCGTTTTTTAAACTGTTATCAGCCGAAGACCTGCGCTATCAGCCATTCTTTAAAGAATCACTTACATTCAGCCAGGTAAGTAATAGTGTATGTACTGAGTTGAAATAGTTCGCAATATTTGTAATATTGCACACCTCAATAACCAGGCAGTTATGTTACACAGTGCGCTATTTTTTGACCTTGACGGAACGCTTATTGATTCGCGACCTGGTATTCTTTGTTCACTCAAACAAACACTCTCCGATCTGAAAATACCTGAAGCGCGCTGGCCCGCCGATCTCAACCAGTTTATTGGCCCTCCGCTGCACAAATCATTTAACTCACTTTTTGCTATTGATCCGGCTGATGCAGAAACAGCCGTCAAGATATATCGTGAGCATTATTCAAAACATGGTATGTATGATTATTCGGTTTACAATGGGATATTCGATGCACTTGAATTTCTTTTAAGTAAAGGATTCCTGTTAAGTGTAGTTACCTCAAAGTCAGAACCATTCGCACTTAAAATCATCGAACATGCCGGATTAATAAAGTACTTCAACCACTTGACCGGAAGCTCACCTGATGGCTTGCTCAGTGAAAAAGCAGATCTGATTCGGGTGCATATGAAAAAGTTAGGGCCACTCCCTGAAAAAGGACCTGTTATGATAGGAGACCGTTATCACGACATACGTGGTGCAAAACAAGCGGGAATTGCATCGGCTGGGGTGCTTTACGGATATGGCTCTGAAGCGGAATTAAAAGCTGAACATCCTGATTACCTGATTGGCTCAGCTGCTGGATTAACAACGGTTTTCGGAGCATTAACAAATTGATATAAATAATTGTAAAAACTGGATATCTGGACAGATTTAATACTAAATTTGCCACAAATCAAAGGGGTTTCAGATACAGTCCAGATATCCTCATCTGAGAATTTTAATTATCAATCAACTCATATTTAATCACTTAAACTTTCATTTGAAAATGAAAAAGAGTTTTACCCTATTGCTCGTTTTTGCAGCATTATCGGTTTTTGCCAACCCTGTTGACAAAAAACTTGCTGAACAGGTAGCCATACATCAGTATGCCTTTAATGCTCCATCGGCTATTTCTGATTACTCAATCAACGGTTACACTGAAACCCGTTACGAAGGAATTACAACGTTTTACACATTTTCTTTTACCTCGGGCGGTTTTGTAATGGTAGCTGCCGATGATGCATCAATTCCTGTTCTCGGATTTTCATATGAAGGTAATGCAGCTATTTCGGATGTAAATCCTGAAGCTGCCTATTGGTTTAATAACTATAGCAGGCAGATAGCCGAAATCTCATCGGTTCGTCTGAGTAACCAGGAAACCAGACCTTTGTGGGATAAAATTCTTAACAACACCATGGAGCGTGAAATAATGGATGTAAACCCGCTTCTCACCACAACCTGGGATCAGGGCTGCTACTACAATGCACTTTGTCCGGTTGAAACCGGTGCTGGTGCAGGCTCATGCAACCATGCATGGACAGGATGTGTTGCTACCGCAATGTCGCAAATAATGAAATATCATGCATTTCCAACAACAGGCATTGGTTATCACTCATATACTCATAATACCTATGGACTTCAATCGGCCAATTTTGCCGGAACTACCTACAACTGGGCAGCAATGCCAAACAATGTCAGCTCTTCGAATACCTCTGTAGCTACATTGATGTATCATGCTGGTGTTTCAGTAAACATGCAGTATGCAGCTTCAGGATCAGGGGCCTATAGTGAAGATGTTCCTTTCGCATTGGTAAATTACTTCAACTATGCCCCATCAGCCGAGATGAAAGCCAAAGTTGGTTATCCCGTAATGGCTGACTGGTATGCGCTTATCAGAACCGATCTGGATGCTTCGCGCCCTGTTTATTATGCCGGCTCAAGTACAGCAAGCGGCGGACATGCTTGGGTTTGCGATGGATACAGAATCAGCGATAATAAATTCCATTTCAATTGGGGTTGGTCAGGTTCGTACAACGGTTATTTTGCTATAGGATCTCTCAATCCGGGTGGCAATAACTTTAATGATGAAAACCGTATTATTATTGGTGTTACTCCCGGCGATAATTCGGCAACCTGGCTCGCTCAGAACAGCAGTTTTTCTGCAGCATCACGCGGAATATCATATATGCATGCAGCATCAGCCACAGTAGCCTGGGGCATTGGATACGATGGATCTGGCAGCAGTGCCACCATCAATGAATTTACAAAAACAAGCAATGGCGGCGAAACCTGGACAACCGGTCAGGTATTGGGCGGCACAACCTACGGATTGGGTAATATATGTGCACTCAACGAAAACGTAGCTTATGTAGCTTTATATAATGGAGTTGGAGCCCAGAATGCTACCTGTGGTGTTTATAAAACATCAAACGGCGGCACCACATGGACTCAGCTACCGGGAGCATTGCAGGGATCAGCCTCTTTTGCCAATAATGTATATTTCTGGGACGAACAGCATGGTATGTGTCATGGTGATGTGAAAGATGGTTACTTCGAGATTTACACCACAATTAATGGCGGAACCTCATGGCAAAGAGTTTCGCAGGCCAATATAACCGGAGGAACTCCTGCAAGTGGTGAAGGCGGATGGACCAGTGTGATTGACGCAGTTGGCGACAACACCATTATGTTTGGAACAAATAAAGGTAAAGTTTACATTTCTGACGACCGTGGTTTTACCTGGAGGGTAACCAACTCGAATATTACTCCCGCAACCAATGGAGGTATCAACCTGATTGCATTTAGTGATGCAAATAACGGTATTGTTGCTCAAACCCAGGGAACTGTAGCAGTAAGAAAAACAACCAACGGAGGCGCCACCTGGACAACCATTACACCTTCAGGCCCTTTCCTCACCAATGATCTGATGGCTGTTCCCGGACTTGCCAATACTTATATTTCAACGGGTGCTGCTACCGGAGCTACAGGGCTTTCAATCAGTTATGATGGTGGTCTCACCTGGTCATATTTCGGAGGCACCTCAAGCAAACAGTTCCTGGCTGGCGACTTTTTTGACAATACCTGTGGTTATGCCGGCGGTTTTAACGAAAATCAGTTTAATGGCGGTATGTATCGCATGATTGGCCAGCTTGGATCTACATCAACAGCTGCTGTAATCAACACTGATCCAACATCGTTTGATGTTACCCTTCTGGCTGGCGAATCAATTACCACTCCACTCAGCATTTTAAATTCAGGCGATGCTTCGCTCACATGGAGCATTTCAGTTGACCCAGTAACTGCTACATGGCTCAATGTTACTCCTGTCAATGGCACTACAGCCATTGGCGGATCCGACGTTCTGGATGTAACTTTTGATGCTTCAACCCTGGATCCGGGCACGTACAATGCCATCATCGTTGTTGACAACAATAGTAGCAACAATCCTTCCGTTGATATTCCCGTTACGTTAACCGTTCAGGGAGTTATTCTGGAAGCTCCGTACAATCTACAGGCAACTGCTATTGAAAACAACGTTGACCTTACCTGGTCGGCACCCGGCGGAGGAAGCGGTACAACTCAGGAACTTATTTATGATAACGGTATTGCAACTGATGGATATACCTACAATGGATATGCAATGTCAATTCATATGTCACCAGCAGCTCCATGCCAGGTTATAGGACTCAAATATTTCACTACACTCAATGGTGGTAGCGCTCTTTTCAATGCTGAGGTTTATGGATGGGATGCCGGAACTTCGGCACCTTCAACTACTCTTTTGTATGAAGTGGGCGCAACAGCTGTTGACAACGACTGGGTTACCATCGACATCGCATCAGCCAATTTATCGGTTACCGGCGATTTTGTTATTGGCTTCGGTTCTATTGATGAAACCACTTTCCTTGGTTTTGATGGTGGCCTCGATAACGGCCGTTCATGGGATTATGATCATGCCGGCGGATGGTCTTCGTGGAATGAAGCGTATCTGATTCGTGCAATTGTACAGTATACTGACGGCAGCATTGCCGAAATTCAGGCAAAGCCCGTTGTTCAGACCAAAAACAACCTTTTCATTAGAAAAGGTATAGCACATCCAACAAGCAGTTCTCCTTCGGCTGTTGAGCCTATCGCTTCACGCTCATCATCAAACAGAGCTCTTATCGGATACAATGTTTACCGGAATGGAGTTGCTATTGCTAATTTAGTAACCGAAACCATTTATACCGATGCCAATCTTGACAATGGTACTTATACCTATTATGTAACTGCTGTTTATGATAACGGCGAATCAGGACCTTCAAACATTGTTGAAGTTCAGATTACTGGTGTAAGTGTAAAGCCGGATATCACAAGCAACGCTCTGTCTGTCTACCCTAATCCGGTTTCAGATCAGCTCGTAATCAAATCTGACAAACAGATACTCAACGTACGCTTGATAAACAGCAATGGAAGCGAATTAATGCACATAACTCCAAACACTTCCATTGCTCAATTAAATGTAAGTCAGATGCCAAAAGGTATGTATTTACTGCACATTACCACTGCCGATGGTATATCCACACGCAAGATAACCATCAGGTAAATTATTTTTTA
>Ga0172368_10006310_pt1 | contig 12820 bp, 7 predicted proteins | sample Lak11m_FD_114540 | JGI IMG/M metagenome (GOLD analysis project Ga0172368, IMG submission 114540) | Freshwater microbial communities from Kabuno Bay, South-Kivu, Congo - kab_022012_11m | ecosystem: Environmental > Aquatic > Freshwater > Lake | place: Democratic Republic of the Congo: South-Kivu...
ATGAACGGGAATAATCTCCTTGTTCAGTTGAATACTTCCTTTCTTTTCTTCAAAATCCTGGTTAAAAGAAACCGGAGCCTGTAATTTTTCGAGTTGCTCCTGTGTATTGTCATAAATCCTTTGGCACTCTGCAATCAACTCCTGCAACATATCTGCCAGGTTTTCCTTAACTTCGGCCAGAAGATTTTGTTGTATCCTGTGAAACACCCAGGCAAGATACTCCTTTTTGTAATTTCTTATTTTCCCAAGTATTCCTATCCAGTAATAAAAGAATGCTGAAAAAACTGAACCTGAAAAAATAAGGAACAACCACAAATACCTTCCGGCACCTTCTTCAAAAAAGGCAGTATTCAAAAGAAAATCCGGGAAAAATCCAGCAAGTATGGCATAAGTAGTAACCGCAAGTACCATTCCCAGCAAACCTGCTCTGAAAAACAATCCCAACGGGATAGGATGTTTGTGCAATTTATTCCTGAGTTGATTCAGGAGGTTTTCTTCCTCCTTTCCGGCCCGGGCTTCAGCTTCTGTTAGATTGTTTGCCATCAGCCCCTGCTGAAATTTATTATTAATGACCCTGTATTCGTCAAAAATTTCATCCGGGGGAGTTATTGGCATCTGTTGAGTATACACTTTATAAAACTCAGCGGGGGAGTTGATGTCCTGCAATGTTTTTACAAAACCCTGCTTCATTTCATCGAGGTGATGAATAAACTGCTGCAGGCCAATTGGTTTTTTGTTGCTTACATCAATGTTTTCCCAAACCGACAATAAAACTGACTTTAGTTTATCTAAAATTTCGGCTTTGGCTTCATTTCTTTTTACCTCAATATGTTTAACAAACTCCGACATCAGGCGGGTATCAAGCAGCCGGCCGTATTCAACCAGTCTGCTTAACAAGGTTCGTATTTCACCATTAAAATAAACAGCTAATAACCTGAAAGTAAACAATGACCAGGGAGAAACAATATGCCTGAAGAACCCTTTTACATCCTTTGATTTATTATCGAAAACATATATCAGTTTCTGATATAGTGTCAAGGCATCTGTTTCCTTTTTAAAAGCCTTAAGAGTTTCAGTTTCATAATCGGGTGAATGCCAGTTCTCCTGATTTGTTGAATAGAAAAAGTTACTGAGAACAGGCGAAGTAAGGTAATCGCTTGTAATTCGGTCTTTTAGAACATATTTTTCGAAAAACAGCGAAAAAATCCCGGAAGCAAATACTTTCTTTCCGTTTTGTACCAGTTTAAACAACTCATCGTGTCCAATACCCAGATTAAGGATAATTTGCGCTGCTCTGTTCAGTATATTTTGTTCTGCTTCCTGCTTATTTGCATATAAGTTCAAATACCCATTCAGATTTCCCTGGTCAAGGTTACATTCATCCAGAATGATGCAGGCATCTGCAGATTGCAAATCAAGCAAATGGTTGTAAGAATCTTTTGACCAGTTTTCTGATAAAGCATCGGTAACAAAATATAAATAGGAGGTAAAAGCAGTACTAACAGCCCCTCTCAACTGCTTAAACATCTTTTCTATGACAGCCATTTCTTCTTTATCAGGCAAAAACCTTCCATAGACTACCATACTTATGGTATTTTGCCGGTAAGTGGCATTCGCATCCTGCGTATATGCCGGCTTCAATACAAGAGGGATTCCACTGTCTAACAGACCTGAAATATCCTGATTAAGTGCAAGACTATTTATGCCCCACCATTTTTCGCTACCCGAGGCAGGTACAGTGAACCCAAAATGTGATTGAGTAAAAGCATTAAATTGCTTGTCAACTGCCTCAATAAATTCATCGGACTTTCCCTCCCGGAAAAGTCCGATTACCCACAACGGGCTGATTTGAATGGCCATATAAGAAATATTATGACATTACCGATATAAAGTATTCAAGAAAATTTGACTTTATTACACCTTCTCTCAGATTTGCAAAAGATGAAACCACCTCAGTAAGCAGATTTTTGTCAAGGTGCTTTCCAACAGTTTTATATGATTCTTTGTGACAAAGAAGCACTGCAGCATCATCCAGGCTCTTATTGTCCTTAAGATTTACCATAAGATAATCAAAAAGCCCTGAAACTTTGTCTTTATGTCCTTGCACGGATACTACATCCGACAACAACAGTTTTGTATCAACCCCGGCTGCAACATCGTATTCTCCCAGAAACTCATCGAACTCAATCTGGTCATAAATAATTGAATTATCAGTAGCATCGAACCGAACAATGTTTTCCACAAATCCTTGATTCAGAATTCCTGCAGCTTTGGCAGCTTTCACAAAATTTGTATAATAAACCAAACCATACTTTAATACAATTTGCTTTTTAATATCAGGGAGTTCATTAAAAGACTCGCTGAGCTTCATTTTACTGGCAGAACTCAAAACTGAATAACTATCTCCGTCAAATTCTGTTCCTGAAAGTGCTTTATGAATAAACGGGGAAGAAACAATTTTTTTATCCTTTTTAAGCTTTGTAAAAGAAGCTTGGAAATTAGTACTCAATGAATCGAAATTGAAATAATCACTGAATGACAATTTATGAAAAAACACAATCTTAACAATTTTATGCTTGAATTGCCGGCTATCAAGCATAATATCATTAAAGTCATTTAGATCATATCCAATTTGATTGACAATCTCTGTATTGTTTTCAATCTGATACCCGGCAAAGACTTTTTTAGAAACGGTGTGGGGGGTGGTCAATTTGATGTAGGGATAATCAAAATTCTTCAAATGTACCAAGGCTGTTTCACAATTTTCTTCCGAAATAATCTGAAGCAGTGATTTATCCATCCTCGCTTTATAAGCTGCATTGTCGGTTCTGAAAATGTCGGTAAGCTCATCCAGATGTTTTGTAAGTGAACGATTCAATTTCTTAACATCCAGATTAGAAGGACCGAGAAAAGCTTTGAATTCAGTGTCTCCAAATACCGATATAATCAATTGTTTACCAAGACTTTTCCAGTCAGCTTGCAATTCGTTGTACCATCTTACAAGTGCCCCATCAGGATTCACAATCCATTTATTCAAATGATTGGCAATCAATGTTTCCACATCGGGAACAATCATTTTGGCACCATTCTCTTTGAGGGACAATAGTGAATCTATAAATGGTTCATATTGTGTTCCAATAATATCATTTCTTAAAGCAAGCAACTCTTTGGAAATGGAATTGAGGTAATTTAAAGCATCATCCAGATGGCCCGAGGTATTTCCGGCTTCACTACCTTTTGACAATTTGTAGTAAAAATACATTTTTGCCCTGTTTTTAAGGATCCCCTGGGCATCTTTGATCACTTCGTTGTCTATCTTGTCCTGAGTGCTGGTTTTTAACTCATTAAGGTAAGCCTGGTAGAATAAATCATCCAGTTTTTTCAACACATTCTGAAGGGTTTTTACCGGAACCCCCTCAAACAATTGCCCCTGAATAAAATCCAGTATTTTATTGTTACATTCTGTACAGATATCTTTTAGTTTCTTTTCAATTCCAGTAACCGAAGATATTATACTTTCAAGTCCGGGACCCTGGGGCTTGGGAATTGGTTTGCCAAAAATCAAAACTTTTAGTAATCTCGCATAATCTGCTTTTGCAGACTTGTCAAGTTTGGGAGATTGGAAAGTTGACACACTCAGGTTTTCAAATGTTGAGTACGTATCGCTTAATGATTTATGCAAGCTTTTAAAAAGAATTTCCTCCTGCGAAGTAGAACTGCCAGAGGGGATTCCCCCTTCGGTCAGGTATTCCAAAACGTCGAGTCTGAATCTGCTGTTGACAAAATCGGGAAAATGTTCAGCTGTTGCACTTTGCACAACCAGAAGTCCGAAAGAATTAAAAAAATCAACCTGAGGCAGATTTCTGTTTGGTTCTGAATTGGTTAATGCCGAATCGAGCAATTCCTCAATACTTTTAGTGTCGTTACTTACAGTTTTGCTAGTTCTCCCCAGCACATCTTTGCCAAAAGTATAGGTATATAAAAACTCTGTGATGGTATCGTACAGAAAATCCTGACTAAACGCAAACTTATCATTTACATCATCAATAATTACTCCGGCATTTAATGGCTGCCAGTTCTGGTTCGAAGGATGATTATAGACTTTGGGCACAAATGAATGAAACTGATCATCCCCGTTGGTCAGTCCAAACTTAACGATTGCATTTACCTCATTCATAAATGCATAACCATTCATTTTGTACTTCAGTTTCAGGTCAGGGTCATTGACCTTAAGAAAACTATTGGGCATGAGAATAATGGCTTTTACATTCATATTGCCATTATAACCCTGTTCAATAAAATAACGCCAGATGGTATAAATTACGTCTGTAAAAATGCCACTACCGGTACCTCCGGCTGAACCGGAAACAACATATACTTTAAGACTATCAAGATTATTACTGTTTGTATGAATAGCAGCCTTATTCCTGTAGTGAAACTGGTTTAACAGACTAACCAACTCAGTATTGCATCTTGGCTCATAATAATAGCCCATTCTAACTAATTGCCTGATGCCTTTGGCTCCGGCCTTCAGGTCGGATGAAGGCATGGTGATATTTTCAGTATCGAACCATGAATTTACTTCTTGTTTCTGAAAATCTGTTTTATAATAATTTGCTGGCCTGAAAGGGCCCAGATCCAATACAGTAGTATTTCCAGAAACTGATGTTGCAAAATTGGTTGATACCTGATCGGTGTCGAGATATACATAATAATTGGGGTCAGGATCTGCAGTTCCCCCACTATGTAACCCGCTGTTGTACATATCAATGTTCATCTGCTGTAACCTGGAAACCACTTTAAATCCGGTTCCTCCCAAAGCAATAAAAAGATTCGAAGCCATATTATTCAGTATTAAAAATTAAACATTTAAAAACTCCAGTGTTATTTGTGAAATCCCTTCAGAAACCAGCACATGCTGATGCAAAGGAAGGCGATACACATCTTTTTGCGACTGCAGAACATCGTTGAATGAAACATTGGGTTTTCCTTTTATAATCTTCATGGCAATTGTCTTTTTTATAAAGAGATTAAAAGGGTCACCATGTGTACCGTAAATCACAAGTTCAATTTCGTCAGGTACATCAATTGTAAAGTCTCCTTTAACATTGGAAATTCTGCACTTTTTCCATGCCTTTAAAGGTATTATATCTCCTCCGTTGATTCTTACCGCATAGCGTTTGAGTTTGTAAGGAAGTATTGTATTGATAAGCAGAAGAACAATAAAAGCGATCGAAGCCAGCACAGCAGCAGCAAAAGCCCATACAGGCCAGAAAATCATAAAACCTCCTTTTACTGAAATGGGCGAAGTATAAGTTAAGTATTCTTCCAGGCCAATATTAAGGTACTGTCCGCCTCTTGAACTAACAGCCACATTGGTAAACAACATTTCAAGCTCATCCTCGGCTGTTGTGTTGAATTTACCCTTGACTATTCCATTCATTTTTTTAACTACTCCGAAAGGATACCACGACTCATTTTTTGACACAAACCCTATTGATGTTTTGGGCTTTGCAAAAACCATTGTCGCTGGTGTAAACTTGAATCGACTACCCTGACTTATTTTAATACTATCAAAAGCTGTAAAATCAATACCTCTGAACAAACTGTTCAAGCTATCGGGCCTTGCAGTTAACTCAAGATTCCCATAATACTTTAAGGATGCCTTCAGGTTTAATGATTGCCTTTCTTTGATTCTCTTAAGCTCACCTGAAGTAAAAGTCCATAGATTCTGTTCTGCGAGTTTTGAGCTCCGGTCGTTGAACCAACTCTGCAGTGTAGCTGAATTAAAGTCAATCACGTTTAGTCCCGGGAACACATTTCTTACTTCTGGCAAATCTCTGCCTGCATTTTGAGCGAGAGGTAATTTTAAAGCAAACACCTCTATCAGGGAGTTTTTACTGACCAAAGCATATTTTTGCTGAAGATCACTCCATGATGTTCTTAAAAATGGACTGTTAGCCGGAGGTGAATTTTCAAAATCGGTAAAAGCAAACAGATATTTAATGGTGCTTTGGGATGTACACCCCTCAATAAGATAGGTTATTGCGCCCTTAAGGTCGGTTGCACCTTCATTGGCTCTCATTCCATTAATGGTAGAAGCAATGAGACCTCTGGAGTCCGGGTTTACTGCTACCGGTATCTGCACATACCGCACACTTGAGCCAAAGCCTATTATCGAAATTTTGCAATTGTCGGGTATGGCTTGCAAAAATGTTAGCAGCCCGTCTTTAACTTCATCCATGTAGGTGGTGTTGCTGCCTGGTATCCTATTTGCCATTGAACCTGAAAGATCAATGGCTACAATATATTCTACTGTAAGGTTCTGGAACTTGCCCGCATATGCATTGGTCAATTCAGGATACCTGGTTTGCAGGTCTTTTAATGCTTCAGGCGAAATTTGCGAAAAGGCTGTAGATATTTTTAAAACAAATACCAAAAATGCAAGCACTAATAAATGTTTTCTATTTTCTCTCATAAGTAATGATTTTTAGTCTCTGAAAGTTACAAAGGTATTTTGTATTTATTCCCACACTTAAATAATTTATATTTAGTTTAAATAAGTCCAGGGGTATGAGCTGGTATCAATACACAGAATTCTTTTTTTAAGTTTCTTTTGCTCATTTTGCAAGTTATTAAGTGAGTCAGCAATCCTTTATTTGTTTTTTCTAACGTTATAGATGAACGTACTTCGCAATCATTACCTACAAATGCTTATCCTTCAATAACTAAGAAAATGAGACTTATCATATTTCCGAAAGAATTGAATTTGTTAAACTTATTTTAATTCAGTATTGTCCGGTTAAAATTAAGAAAGAGCTTACTACAAAGGCGCTAAAACACTAAGCCTGCCTGAATGCACATGCAGACAGTTTACACCATATGAGCAAAATAAATTTGTATTAATTGGTGCCTTTATACCGTGTTGGCTTAAAATAGAAAGTAAGCAGTACGGTATTAATTCTTTGGAAACCCACAGTTATAGAGCAATGCATGCACAATTTAATTAATTCCCCGAACAACAATGGTATTTACTCAACCTCTCATTCAAGGTCGTTTAGTCAAGGATATAAAAAGCATAAAAGGCAATGAAAAATCCTTTCCTGTATCTGCGGGACTCAGGATGAAGGCCAGTCTGAGCATGCCTGCCTGCAGGCTCAAACAAACAGGCGGGCGGAGTCAAAGACATACACCCTTAACTAAATGACATTGATAGATAAATCCCTGTTTATAACATTTTAAGTGAGTCGCGTTTGTGTTTCTGCTTTTTAGTATTTTTACATGAAATTGTTTTATTGTAGTCTGTAATCTCTGTTGGCAGGAATTCTCTGAAGTATAATAAGCTAATGCCTGATATGTTGCAACCTCGCAGGACTTTTATCACATGGGAGGCGCTTTTCATTTTTCCAACATTCAGTTTCTCCGGGACCACGTAGTCAGGGATTCTGCATTGGTGGGGGTGATTAAGCGAAAAAAAATTTCAAGAGCCCTGGCATGAAAGCGTATTTCAGTCGTAACAACGGCCCGGAATATCTATAGTGGATAAGGATTTTTGGAACCTGAATTTGTTATAATTCGTACTCGTGTTATTGAATAATGGTTGACTGATTATGAGAGAAATCCTACTGATTGATGATAAGTTCCCGAGGTGGCATCCTGTGCTGGAGCGAACTGCTCACCGATTCGGTTTTGTAATAATCAGCTGTCCCACAGTTGAAGATGGTCTCCTTAAAATATCTGAGTATCACGACAGCATTGATGCAGTTATTCTGGGGCTGACGTTCGAAGGTGGGGGTATGCAGGGCAGGGAAGGCCTGCTTAAAATCCGTGAGTTGGAAAACAATCTTCCGGTAATCATTCTTACGGCAAAAACCGATGATTTTCAGCTCGTCTCAGAATGTATCCGTTTGGGGGCACACGACTATTTTTCAAAATCAAAAATTAATACCGGCCATCTGTTTCTGCAGATTGAAAACGCTATTCAGCAGGCGAACCAGAAGAAAAAACTGATGAATTTCTCCCGGATGGCTTCGGAGAATAGTCAGTCTGTGCCATTTTTTTATTTTACAGCCCATCAATACAATGCTTATACGGGATATTTTGCATACCGTTTAATGTCAGTGGCCAGTGCGGCTTTTCAAAACCGTCATGAAGCTGAATCCCTCTTTCAACAGGCTTATGAATGGCATGCCAACCTCCTGGGCCTGCTGTCATTTTACGACCCCGATCTGAAACTCAGGCTAAGATACCTGGTTAAGCCCGGTGGTGAGCATATTGATACAGTATTGGTTGTTGAGTTCAATGCCTCATCCCTCTAAATGGCCGGATTTAAGTTCAGGGAGATACACCATGAGTTTGATCTTATCCTTCAGACAAGGAAAGAATTCGGCAAAACAGTATTTACCTTCTCTCCGATTACAGATGAAAGAGACCTGAAGAATGTTTTGTTTCCGTTCAATACTTCAAATTTTGTCAGGTTTGTACCGGAGGCCGTTGAACTGCAACCACTGAAAAACAAGCCTGTTGGTTTCGGCTCTTTTAAAAACAGTAAAGCCTCCAGGCCGGTTTTGCTGCCTTCACTGCTGAAGCCGGAAATCAGACTCGACAGGTTTTGTGAACACCTGCTGCTGGAGAATAAGAGCACCATGATTGAACTGGTGATTTCTCCGGTAAGGCTATCGCGTAAAGATGTTGATTATCTAAGGGATGTATTTACAAACATTGACGCTTACAGGTTAACAGAACCGGAGAAGGAGAAAGTATGCAACAACATCTCCGGCTATCTGAAGGCGCCGTCGAAATGCTTTAAGCTGGAGGTTTTTCAGGCGCAACAGTCCCGCAGGATAGGGGAGAATCTCTTATCTGCGGTTTCTTCTGCCTTCTTTGAGAACGAGTCAAATGTTAAGGTTGTTGCAGAAAAGGCATGTAAAAAGAGTGTTCTCAAACATGAGGATGCACAGGGAACAAAGTTCTTCTGGGATCAATTGTATTCCCTTCAGAATGCGATTCATGTGTTCAGGTTTCCCTACCCTTCGGCAACTTCCATCGCCGGGATAAGAACCATTCATCCGGTATTCGGGTTTATGCCCTCCAATCTTATTGAAGATGGCGTCCTTACAGGCGTTAAGGATACCGGAACCGGAAAAATTCCGGTCAGGATTGGTCTTGAGGACCTGAGAAGGCACCTGTACATTCTCGGTCAGACTGGAACCGGGAAATCTACCCTGCTGTATTCCATGATAATGGACCGCATTGTTTCAGGTCAGGGAGGGTGTGTGATAGACCCGCATGGCGACCTGCATCAGCGAATTATTGAAAAGCTGCCGGCTGATCGTAAGGCTGACGTTATTTTGTTTGAACCCGGCAGCCCCGGAAATGCAGTCAGAATCAATCTTCTTGAGTACAATCGGGAGAATCCGCAGGAGAAGAGTTTTCTCATAGATGACCTTTTCAGTTTTTTTCGTCAGGAATACTTTAGCGATACCATGGGCCCAATGTTTGAGCTCTTTATGAAAAATGCCCTGCTATTGCTTATGGATGACCCTGAAAACACAGGGTCCATTGATGATGTGGCGCGGGTGTTCCAGAATAATACCTTTAGGAAAAGCCTGATCGAAAAGTGCCGTGACAGGGAAGTGGTGGATTTCTGGACAGAAACTGCCCTGCAGCTAACCGGCGATGTAGCCCTTGTAAATATGACCCCCTATATTGTAAGTAAGCTGAACCAGCTGTTGATCAATGAATACATCAGGCCGGTGGTGGCTAATAAGAAGAGTAACATCAGCTTCAGGGAGGTTATTGATGGCCGGAAGATTTTACTGGTTTCCTTGTCAAAAGGTAAAATCGGTGGAATCGGGGTTAACATTCTGGGCACGGTTATTCTGTCACGCCTTATCAATGCAGCCATGTCGAGGTTGGATACAGCTGAGGAGAACCGCCGTGACTTTACCCTGTTTGTTGATGAATTTCAGAATTTTTTCAGTCATGCCCTGATGCACGCCATGTCTGAATCGAGAAAATACAGACTCAGCCTGGTGCTGGCCAATCAGACCCTCGGTCAGTTGGATGAGCATATCAAACAGGCTGTGCTGGGGAATGTGGGTAGTACCATCTTTTTCAGGCCTGGCATCAACGATGTGGATTATATTATGCCTTATTTTATCCCCTATCTCACGCGTGACAATGTGCTGACTTTGCCAAACTATAAGTGCATCGGAAGAATACAGGTCAGCAATACCCTCTCTTTGCCTTTTATTTTCGACACCATTGCCCCTTCAGAAATGGATGATTTCTTGAAAAAGTAGAATGGCTGCGACCCCGGTTTCCGAAGGCTTACAGCGGTGAGTAAAAGCCGCATCAGAGGGATTCAAGTATCAGGCTGGCGAAATTCCCGCTTTTTTCTATCACTTTGTCCCTGAGTTTTTTCATTGATTTGTCGTCGCCCATTTCGTTGTACAGGCGTGCCATCTCCTCAGCTTTCGTAACAGGGTCAATGATTTCTTCCACTTCTTTCATGCGCTTTCCCCAGTATTCTTTTTTGCTGCCGATCTTTCGCAGGTCGTGTCGGGTAAGGCCGGTATCGAAGTCGAAAACACCGGTCAGGAATTCTTCAAACGGTTTGTCGCTTTTACCGACAATTTCTGATAGCATCAGCGTTTCTACATATTCATGATGGTAATACCAGTAGGCGCCGGCGGCCAGTGAGCCTGCCAGAATCAGAATCAGCACAGATTTAAAGATTTTCATCCGCGAGAAATTTTAAAGATATCAATAAGAACGATGGTTCATTTTTTTTTGTTATGTAATGTGCAATATGTCAGATCAGCGGGCAGTGGGTTACATCTGCCTTGCGGAATTTAAAAGTTTTTCAGGTCAGAATCCGTTGAAGGGTATTTCAACAATGTATCCCTTTTCCCGGATTTCTTCAATCTCTTTCAGCATCTGCTTCTCAGATTCGTTCTGTGGAATTCGTTTGCCCAGGGTCAGGTACAATAGAATCCTTTCCTTGTCCAATGAAAGGCTGTTGTAGTCAGTTACCGCTTCATATTCTTCCATTTTTCTGTGTTTATATTTTCATGAGCAAAGTTAACATTCTGTGCGGACATTTCAAAAACCGTAATGTTGAGTCAATTACGAAAACTGGTTTTTCTAAACCATCTAGATAGTATCGGTTCAAAAAACACAAACCTGTCTGCTTGACGCAGTCAGGCAGGAATTCACCATTTCTAATGTAATGAATTACAATATTTTGTGTAAACCTGTCTGCTTGAATCAGTCAGGCAGGCCTGTCTGCCTGAGCATTCCTGCAGCTTGGTGCCCTGGCAACCTGGTGTCAAATCTTATTTTTTGACTTTTCGGAGCAGGCTCAAAGTTTACCTGCTCTGACGACAGTCAGCCTGCCTTGTCTGCCAGGAGCATACAGACAGGACAGGCTTTAAGTTTAAGGTCCAGAATTCAGTTTTTTTATCTGATTAAGCTCGACCTGCAGGACGAAAATGATAAGCCACGAATCAGACATTCTGACAGACTCCCGGAGACCCGGAAAAGGTTGGATTGCTGCCAGAATGGGACATTCGTTGAATTGTTCGTCATTTGAACAGTGCTGATTTACATCCGGAGAATTACACCGCTCAGGGGGCTGAGGTATTCGACAGGTAAAATACTCCACTGGCACACAGTGGGGCCACGTTATTTAAAAGCCAATATTGTGGGTATATCGTTCTACTATCATATAGGTTCCGGGTTCGGCAATGCACAGTTGAAATGTGAGAGAACGTATATGGTCAGACGATTTCTCCAAGATATCTGCAAGCATCTGAAAGGCATTGAGCGGTTGAATACGCCAGCCGCCTGAAGGCAACCCGTAGCTTATCACCTTAATGCCACGCCGGGACGAATCCTTTAATATTCCTCCATAGGCACTCCTGAAAAATGCTTCCGCATTGCTATTTCCGGCAGTGATCCTGTGCTCAAGAACTGAGGCAAGTTATAGCCAATGAAACGGTGTACCTGCTGACAGGGTAAGCAACCTGAAATCGCCCGCAGCCACCGGATAAATTGCCGATGAGTGTACCATGCTACCCGCAGCCGGAAACAAGGTATCAAAAGCCCGGGCCAAACGACCACCCATTCCGGGTCCTGTGCCATCTACGGGGAGAATCAACGCTTCGGCTGTTTGTTCAAAAATGCTTCCGTGAATAATTCTGAGTTTCATAGGGTACGGATATGCCGGCTTAACGAAAAGGTGACGGGACTACGCAAATTCAGGTTTTTCCCAACAGGCTGTCAATATATAGCCAGAATGAGCCACTGCGGTCAATACCAACCTCGGCGAACGTAATCTCCTGTAGTTGATTTTCCTGCAGCGGGGGCTTGTGTAGATAGACAGTCATGCCGCTATATATGCCGGGCAACTGCAACTGTGAGATATCGTCCGTCAATTGTGAGGCCGCTTCTGCGAGCGTTTGTTTGAAGGTGTTGGATAATTTCATACTTCTGCTGCTAAGTGTTGCGAAAGTAAGCAATTCAAGGAAATTTCACGACCGGCAAAAGACCACATCTTATCATGGGATTGTTGTACATCCAGCTGTCTCAGTAAAAACCACCGGAGAGGTGGCTTTCAAAGAAAATTCAAGCTCAAAGTTCAAAGCCTGCCTGCTCTGACGGCAGTCAGGCAGGTTAAAAGTCTAAAGTAAATCCTATCAAAGGCATGGAGAAGAATAGTATTAACCTAAGAGAGGTGGCTTTCAATTTGCTATGGCTCGGTAACGGCATTCGTTGTTCCGTCTCAGTAAAAACCACCGGAGAGGTGGCTTTCAAT
>Ga0172368_10006313_pt1 | contig 12815 bp, 12 predicted proteins | sample Lak11m_FD_114540 | JGI IMG/M metagenome (GOLD analysis project Ga0172368, IMG submission 114540) | Freshwater microbial communities from Kabuno Bay, South-Kivu, Congo - kab_022012_11m | ecosystem: Environmental > Aquatic > Freshwater > Lake | place: Democratic Republic of the Congo: South-Kivu...
AAAAACGCAATTGAAAAGTTAAAGTTATGATAAACGGTAAAACAATTTTGGCAATAATACCAGCAAGGGGAGGTAGCAAAGGAATACCACGAAAAAATATTAAATTATTAGCTGGCAAACCCCTAATTGCATGGACTATCGAAGAAGCTAAAAAGTCAAAATATATTGATCGTTTAATTTTATCGTCCGAAGATGTGGAAATAATTAGAGTTGCAAAAGAGTGGGGTTGCGAGGTACCATTTATTAGGCCAAAAGAATTAGCGCAAGATGATACACCAGGTATTGAACCGGTAATACATGCATTAAATACCCTGCCAGAAAAGTATGATTATGTGTGTTTATTGCAACCTACATCGCCATTAAGAAAATCGGAACATATAGATGGTTGTATCGAAAAATGTTTAACTGAAAATGCCAAGTCATGTGTAGGCGTTTCTGAAGTTGATAAACATCCTTATTGGATGTATGAAATTGATAAGAGTGAAAAATTAAAACCTCTTTTTATAAATGATATTTCAAGAAGACAGAATTTACCTAAGATGTATGTTTTGAATGGAGCGGTCTATTGTTGCGAAGTTGAAAAATTATTGAGCACTAAAGATTTTATTAATGAAAGTACAATTGGTTTTGTGATGGAGAAAAGTAACTCAATTGATATTGATAATAGTGATGAATTTCTCTATGCAGAGTATCTATTGAATAAAGATAGTAATAAACTTTTCACTACACATATTTAGAATATTTCACTTTTTATTTATGATTAAAAGAATTATTTATTTTGTTGAATCTCCCTTTAGAAAATTTGATTACAAACGTTATGGAATTGATATCCTCATTCAAAGTGGTTTCGAAGTGGTGATATGGGATTTCACTAAATTTTTATATCAAAAAGTAGAACAATATAGTCAAGATGATTTATTGACAAGCAATAAAATTTATAAGTTTAGTAAGCTTAAAGATGCATTATTAGCTATTGATAAATTGACTATAGAAGATATAATTATTATTCATATTGGATTTAGTTATAAACATCTTAAGATTTATAGACATTTATCAAAATCGAAGGTTTTTTATTTAGTTACACAGTTATCAAATATTCCAAACGGTACTATTAAAAAAGAGAATTATTTTGTAGAAAAATTTAAGAAAGCCTTGTCTCAGCCGGGTAAGGTTGTCGATTATGTTTTTACAAAAATACCTTTTAAAATGCTTCTTATTAGGGAAGCGGATTTTGCACTATCAGCCGGTACAAAATCAAAATCTAATTGCTATCCGATTGGCAAAAAGACAAAGAATATTTGGGCGCATACTTATGAATATGATCAATTTTTAGCTAACAAAAATTTGCAATCGTATTATAATATTAAAAAATATTGTGTATTTATTGATCAAAATATTCCATTTCATGTGGATTTTAAATATGATGAAAATGCTGCAATTTGTGATCCAGAAGAGTATTACTCTAAATTAGAATCTTTTTTTTCGTACATTGAATCTGTTTTGAAAATGGACGTTATTATTGCAATGCACCCAAGGTCGGACATTGTTATTTTAAAAAAATATTTTAAAGAACGTAGAATAACTACTGGGCAAATAGTAGAGGTTATTAAACTATCAAGTTTAGTTTTAGCACATTACTCAACTTCTATTCTTTTTGCTGTTTTATTTAGTAAACCGATTATGTTTGTAACAAATGAGTTTTTTATTAGACATAAAGAGTATGCATTTATTTCAAAATTTGCAGACGAATTAGGTAAAATTCCTATAAATATAGATCACGATTACAAAATAGATTTAGCCAATGAATTATCGGTTAACTTGGAAAAATATACTTCTTATATTGAACATTACGTAAAGAGAAAATGTTCACCACAACAATTTTCTACTCAAATATTAGCCAATTACCTCAAGCAAGTAAAGTAAAGTACTTAAGTGGATATTAATAAGGATTCTTTAAAAAAGAGATATTTTTACAAACTTTCTACAAATGCAATTAGTCTTCCGATTTCTTTTTTAACTCAATTACTTGTGCCGCGTTTATTAGGTCCCCTCGCATATGGTAGTTTTAATTATTTAACAAATTTTTTCAATTCAATATTCGGGTTTTTCGAGTTCGGAACTTCTACTGCTCTTTATACATTGCTTTCACAAAGGTTAGAGGATACTAAATTACTAAAATTTTATTATTGGATAATGTCTGCAATAATATTTATTATTTCATTTTTATTTATTATTGCTTACGCTTTTGATCTAAAGAATATACTTTGGCCTGATCAAATTTATCTATACATCTTTTTAGCTTTGATTTTGGGGATGCTTTCCTGGATTTTACAGATTTTTCAAAAAATTATTGATGCTTATGGATACACCGTTCTCGGTGAAAAACTAAAAATATTCAACAAAATATTTGGAGTACTTCTTGTATTATTACTTTACTTCTTTGGGTTAAAAAAATTATTTTATTTTTTCATATTCCAATATATTATTTTATTCTTTGTTATAATTGGTTTTATAAACGTATTGAATAAATCCCATGTGAAAATCTTCCCCAAAGAAAAAATAAATAATCAAGATTTTAGAAGATATAGGATTGAATTTTATAATTATTCGTCACCATTAATTATTTCGGCAATTTTTGTACTATTAGTAGGTTTATTTGATCGGTGGGTTTTGCAAAGCTTTGCTGGTTCGATACAGCAAGGATTCTTTGGTTTGTCTTTTCAAATCTCTACATTATGTTTTGTTTTTACAAGTGCAATGACGCCTTTATTTCTTAGGGAACTTTCAATAGCCCATTTCGTGGATGATTTGAGTAAAATGAAAAGTTTATTCACTAAATTTGTACCAACCTTATTTGCAATGGCTGCGTTTATTTCGCTTTTCCTTGCAGTTAGAAGCGATGAATTAAGTAATATTATGGGAGGTAAAGAATTTGTTCATGCGAGTTTTGCGGTTGCCATAATGGCTCTTTATCCAATACATCAAACATATGGTCAGTTAAATGAATCAGTTTTGTTAGCGACAAAAAAAACGCACTTATATAGGAATTTAAGTATCATATCTGCTTTAATGGGAATCCCATTTACAATTTATTTTGTTGGCCCTGCTCAATATGGATTTTTAGCGTGGGGTGCAAAAGGTTTAGCTTTAAAAATGGTTATAGTTCAAATTATAGGTGTGAATTTAGAAATGTGGTATAATTCAAAAATTCTTAATTTGTCTTTTATGCGGTTAATGATGCAACAAGTAATAATTTTAGTAATATTTATATTAGTCTCATTCTCAATAAAATTACTATTCGTACCAATCGGACTTTCTAAACTCCTTTCATTCATTCTTGAAGGTGTCACCTACTCATTAGTTTGCCTAATTATATTTTTAATATTTTCTAAATCACTAATATCACTTAACCTAAGTGACCTAATAAAAATTATTAAAAGAAGGAAATAATCTTGAAAAATCCGGTTATAGATATTCTGAATCTTATTCAAAACGAAAATAGATTTGTCCTTTCCGATATTGGTGCAATGGGTGGCATTCCCAAAATATGGAAGGTATATGAAGAATATCTTCGAATAATTGCATTTGAGCCCGATGACAGGGAATTTAATAAATTGATTTCAAAAAAATATTTGTTAAATCTAAATTACGCTTTAGCAGAGGCAAGCAAGAATCTCGATTATTATATTACTGCTGCTCATGGTAAATCCTCAAACATAGAACCAAATACTGATTTGTTATCTCAATATCCATGCACTTCAGATTATGAAGTGCAGCGAAAAATTACATTGAGTTCTAGTAAAGTAACTTCGTTGGATATTCTGCGCGGAAGTGGATCTATACCGGAAATAGATTTTATTAAAATTGATACTCAAGGTTCAGAGTTATCAATTTTAAAAGGTGGAAGTAATCTAATCCTAAAAGACCTTCTTGGCATCCAAGTCGAGGTTCAGTTTGTACCTTTGTATAAAAACCAACCTTTATTTCGGCATGTTGATGAATTCTTAACATTAAACGATTTTCAGCTTATCGATTTAAAAAGATATTATTGGAAAAGAAGTGAAAGTTTTAATACAAATGGAAAAGGTGAAATTATTTTTGGCGATGCTTTATATTTTATGAATTTAGTAAAATTCCAAGAATATGCTGCTACGCTTGAAATTGGAAAAGCTAGAGACAAAACATTAAAATTTATTATCCTAAGCTTAGTGTATGGGATGAATGATTACGCATTTTCACTAATCAAAAATGGGATCAGTAATCGTATTTTTGAAGAAAATGAATTCCCATTATTTAAAGAAATATTATTTTCGCTTAAAAATGAAATAAATGTTTATAGGGGCATCAGAGGTGCTTCGAGAATGATTCGAATTTTCTACTATTTTCAAAAATATTTAAAGAAATTTTCCGGCACTTACTGGGCGTCAAGTGATCTCGAAATTGGGAACACAATAGATTCATAAAATTAATTATAGGAAAAAAAATGAAACACGAAATTGGTTTTAAATCTCCAGAATCATTGACTATTAATGAATTATCTGCACTTTTTATAAAAAAATTTCTTGATAAAATTAAAAAAAAGGAAAATAAGTTCAATTGGACATTCGATGCAGTATTCGATGCATCTACTATTCCAGAATTAACTTATCGAACTTATCTTGAAATGAGAGATATTAGGTCTTATCTCTCTTTTATTACAAAAGATACAAAAATAAAAAGAACTGCTGATGTTGGTTCTGGTTTTGGTAGGTTATTACCTTTATTATCGGAATATAGTGAAGAGGTTATTGGTTTCGAGAGAGAAGAAAACTTGATAAAAATGGCCAATAAATTATATCCGCATTTGTCAATAATAAAAATTGAGGACTTGGGTGAAATCCAGTATGAAAGTAATTATTTCGATTTGGTTGTAGTATTTACAGTATTGCAGCATTTGACCGATAATAAGGTTGGAAAATTAGCTAAAGAAATTTCCAGAATAACAAAACGTAATGGTTTTTTGTTTATTTGTGAACAGACTGACAGTTCTGATGTATTTGGTAATATAAATGACGAAACAAAACTACTTCAACATGGAAGAAAAATAAAAGAATATGAAAAAATCTTTAACGAGTATACTCTTATTAAATCTTCTAAAAGAGTAAATGAACCTACATATAGGCGTTCAGATATAGGTGCATATATGCTTTTTAAGAAAAATTAAATATTATGGGTTTTTCATCAAGAACTGCTACTGGTTCGATAATAATTAGTTTGGGTTACCTACCTACGTTTGGTGGTTCCTATAGAGTATTGCATGAATTGAATATTAGAATGTCTCACCACAACTTAGAAGTTCTAACTTGCAAAGAAAAAGATACTAGTGATTTTGATAAAGCGTTATCATACAAAATAGTTAGGAGTACCTTTCTATCAATTTTAAGCGAAAATGGCTTGCTTTGGAATAATATCACTATGAATAATATAAACAACTTTATGCATTTTCGTTTTATAAAAAAAATATTCAAATATTTTATTTTTCCATTATTCGCTTTTTGTTATCTAATTTATTTCGCAAAATCAAGAAATATTAAATCTATAATATTTGCACAATCGGTTCTGCCATTTGCAGGGTATATCATTCTTTTCAAAAAGTTTATGGATTTAAAAATAACAACTTTTGTCTATGGTGAAGATATTGTTAGTTATCGAAAAAAAAGGAAAATATTTCATCATTTGCGAAAAATATATATTAAAGGTCTTCACAAAGCTGATATTGTAATAGTAAATAGTAGTGTGACTAAGGCCGAATGCCTTTCTGACGGCATCTGTTCTGAAAAAATACATATAATATATCCAGCAGTAGATTATAATTTTTTCAAACCTTTAAAGAAAGAAGTTTCAAAAACTCTCTTCGGTATTAAAAATCAATATGTATTTCTTTCAGTCGGTCGTTTGATACGAAGGAAAGGATTTGACAGTATAATAGATCTGTTACCGATACTTCGTAAACATATACCACATTTAATATATATCATTTGTGGTCAAGGTTACGACAAAGAATACTTGATGGAGAAAACAATTTCTAACAATGTTTCTGATTGTGTCAGATTTTTAGAAAACATTAATTACGAATCATTACCATCTCTATATTCCGCATCTGATATTTTTGTTTTGCCAAACAGACTTGATGAAATAGACAATGAACAAGAAGGTTTTGGAATAGTATTTCTGGAAGCCAATGCATGTGGGATACCGGTCATCGGGGGTGATTCAGGAGGTGTAAGAGATGTTATTGAAAATGGCACAAATGGTTTTTTAATTAATCCAAATAGTCTTGAAGATATATATAACAAAATTTTGGAATTATATCATTCAACTAATAAATTTAAAGACACTTCAATTCGAAGCTATATTATTAGAAAGTATAATTGGGATAATTCTGCAGCATGTTTCCAAAAAATACTGAATTAAATTTATATGCAGTTTATACTAATTATAATAGTGTTATCTTTATTTTTTAGTTTTCTCCGACTAATTGATGATCCAAATCGTTTATTTAATTTTTTTTTAATTGCAGTATTTATATGTAATATAATTCCAGATGGTTCAGGAATAAGACTTACGAATAGTTCTCCATTAATAAACAGTCAAAAATTATTTAGTGTTTTACTACTTGGTGCACTGTTATTTACCAAATTTAAAAAACGATCCCAATTTGATAAGTCTATATATATTCTGCTGGTTATCCTTATTTCTTCTCGTTTTGTCTCTGCATTTAATTCAAGTAACTTATATACTTCAATTCTTTATTGGTTAAATGCTGTCCTAACTATATATCTTTATTATTTCGCAATAGTCATACTAATTGATTCCGAAATTAAAATGAATAGAGTGATAAAGGTTCTCTTTTTTACTGGAATACTTGTTGCACTTTCTAATTATTTCGAATTTATAACGGCAATAAATTTAGCTCATATATTCCCTAATGTATCAAACGAATTAGATTTTTGGATATATGAAAAAGTATCAGGTGTAAATAGGGTATTTGGTTTAAAAGCGGATCCGGTTGTAACTTCTTATTATTTAACATTTGTGTTTCCACTTGGTTTGTATTTATATCATTATGAGAAAAAGAAAAAATGGTTATTCTATACAATCTTAATTGTAATTGCTTCTATTTTAAATTTTACAAGAGCTTCAATGGTTTCAATAATTGTAATGGTATTTATATATTTATTTGTTGTTAGTTCAAATAGAAAGGTCAAAATCATTTTTAGTATAGCACTGTTGATTTTAATTTTTACAATTGATAATCCTGTTAAGCAATTATTCATTGATACACTCACTACATTCACTTCTAATACGACTTCTGGTTTTGATTATACCCGTACTTTGGGTTTATTTGATGCGCTTCCATCAATGATTGATAAAATCCCATTTTGGGGGATTGGTACAGGTTCTTTGGTTAGACCTGATTTGATAATTGATTATTATAACAAAATAGGTTTTCTCTATTCTTCTGCTTCCGTTCGGACTGAGTTACCTTTTATTATAACAACTCTTCTTGACGGTGGATATATCGAAAGTTTGTCATTTCTATTTTTACTTCTTGTAGTTATTACGAAATCCTTATCACTTGTTTTTGGAAGCATAAATAGGAAGAAAGAAATTGGAAGTTATTTGTTAATGATTTTCATCGGTTATTTTATTTGTTTAACATTTAATGGGATTTTTGATATATTCAGTATCATTTATCTGATGATAGGGATATTGAATATGCAGTTAATACTTAAAAAAATCCAACACGATAATACTATTCTAAAATGCCTTTAACCCTATCTATAATAATTTGTACGTTAGATAATACTTTTGGAATTACATCAGTTTTAAAATGTATAGCTAGCCAAAACTTGATACCAAATGAAATTATAATCGTTCAGGGCGGTACAAATGATATGACAAGGCAGGCTGTTTTTGAATGGAGTACAAAATTAAAAATTTCGTATATTGAGTTCCAAAAATCTTTAGTGAAACAAAGGAATATCGGTATAGAAGTAGCCCAAGGAGACATTATTTGTTTTTTAGATGATGATGTAATACTAGAAAATAATTATTTTGACTCCATACTGAAAGTTTACCAAGACGATATAAATAATGAATTAGGTGGAGTTCAAGGGACTATTACAAATTCACCCCATGGTAATATTATAAAGACGATATTTAATAAGATATTTTTATTAGAAGAAAATGCAGGTGATGGAAAACTAAAAAAAAGCGGTGCCCCATCTTTCCATTCTGGTTCACCGAAACAAGTGGAAGTTGAGTTATTCAATGGATGTCTAATGACATTCAGAAGAGAGTTTATGATTAAAGTTAGGTTTGATGATTTTTTTGAAGATAATTGGCTCGGTGATGATTTTGAAGCCTCTTATTCTATATCGAAACATAGAAAATTAATTCAAATTCCATCTGCCAAACTAATTCATTTCGGGAATGCTAGTTTTGGTAATAACACGAAAACAGCTTTTATGATTGGCAGAAACTATCCCTATATAAGAAAAAAACACAATTTATATAAAGGACTTGGTAGAATTTATTGTCTTTGGTCAGATTTGGGTAGGGTTATCTTCTATTTTCTTCTTGGAATAAGGACAAGGAAAATGGATTATCTAAGTGCCTGGATTTGTGGAAGAAAAGAATATTATAAAACTTAAATTCAAATAAAGCAATTAATCAACTTTAAAAATATTGATTTTTTATGAAGATTTTAATAGCAAACTGGACATGGTACCCGAGTGGAGGAGACTGGACTTATGTTGAAAATTTATGCCGACTTTACAGAGAAAAAGGGCATAATATTGTTCCATTTTCTATGCACAACGAAAAAAATTATTCGACCGAATATAGTAAGTATTTTATTGGAAACATTAATTATAAAGAACTGAATAGAAATAAAAGCATTAAAAATAGTCTTAAGGTTATTACCAAAAGTATTTATAGTTTAGAAGCGAAACATAAACTAGAAGGATTATTAAGCGATATAAAGATTGACATCGCACATTTAAATAACATACATAATTATCAAACATTAAGTGTTATTGATTTATTGTATAAAAAAAAAATTCCAATAATATGGACTGTTCATGATTATGTAATTCTTTGCCCGAATACAACGTTTATTTCTCATTCTGAAATATGTTTTTCCTGCAAAGTACACAAATACTATAATTGCACAACTAAAAAATGTAAAAAGGGCTCTTTTGCTGCTAGCACTATTGCTTCAATTTCTTCGTATTTCAATTATTTAAAAGGTTTTTATAACAAGGTAGACTATTTTATTTGTCCTTCAAAGTTTATTTATAATAAATTTTTAGAATTTGGTTTTCCGTCTGAAAAATTAATACAAAAAAACAATCTTTACTACACACAAGAATCAACAAATCACAAAAGCGAAACTTTAATTGAAGAGTCTTATTTGCTTTATGTGGGTAACCTGATAAGAGTAAAAGGAATTTATACTTTATTAGAAGCAGTAAAGGACTTGTCTATAAAATTAATTATTTTAGGAGATGGCGATGAGTATGAAAATTTATTGGGATTTAAAAAAGAACAAAATCTGGAAAATGTAATATTATTAGGAAGAGTTGATAAAGAGACGGTTTCATATTATTTAAAGAATTGTACTGCTATAATTCAACCTTCAGAATGTTTTGAAAATATGCCATATTCATTAGTAGAAGCTATGTTGGTCGGGAAACCAATAATTGGTTCGAGAATAGGCGGGATTCCTGAGATTGTTATTGATAATGTTACGGGTTATAATTTTGAACCTTGGAATGCAACAGATCTGAGACAAACAATTGTAAAATTATTAGAGAACCCCCAAAAAGCCAAAGAGATGGGAAAAAATAGTAAGAATTTAATTGAAGAAATAGTCTCACCTAGTAGTTATTTTAATACTTTAAATAAATTATTTGAAAAACTTGTAAAATGAAAATTGTGGATAAAATAATACGTAAATTAGGTAAGTCCAACTACCAAATTGATGAAAATTTTAAGAAGAATGATTTAATAAAATATTTAATTACGAAATTTATTCAGCTAATGCGTGGGTTTATATTTCAATTTTTGTTACAGAAACATGGCGGTTATTTGTTTTTAGGTAAAAAATGTCAATTAAAGTTCAAGAACAAAATATCAATTGGGAGGGTAGTCACAATGGGGGACTATGTTGAAATTAATGCACTTTCGAAAAAAGGTGTTTCTATAGGAAATAATGTTTCTATTGGGAAAAATTCTATAATTGAATGTACTGGGGTAATTAGAGAGTTTGGTGAGGGGCTAAAGATTGGAAATAATGTAGGTATTGCTCAAAATGCATTTATTCAAGTTCGAGGTTATGTTGAGATAGGTTCAAATATTATGTTCGGACCAGGAGTTTCAATTTATTCAGAGAATCATACATTTAAAGAATTGGATAAGTTATTAATTGAACAACCGACTGAAAGAAGAGGGGTTATTATCGAGGATAATGTTTGGGTGGGTGCCAACGTATCTATTCTTGATGGAGTTATTATTGGTGAAGGAAGTATAATTGCAACCGGTAGTGTTGTTACTAAGTCAGTTGATAAATTCTCAATCATGGGTGGGATACCTGCAAAACTTATAAAAAAAAGATAGGATCAAATAATGAAAAAAATATACATTGCCGGTTGTGGAGGGATGCTTGGAGAAGCATTTCACAAACAGTTTAAAAGTGATTATGTGGTTAAATGTACAGATAAAGATGTCAATGCGGAATGGCTTTCTTTTTTAGATTTTAGAAATTTTGAATCGTACAAACATGACGTTTTTGAATTTGAACCGGATTATCTTTTCCATCTTGGCGCATATACTGATCTTGAATACTGTGAACAAAATCCGGATGATACATATTTAACAAATACGACTTCGGTAGAGAATGCAGTCTATATTTCCAACCAATTAGATATACCGATGCTTTATATTAGCACGGCCGGAATTTATGACGGCAAAAAAGAGTATTATGATGATTTTGATACTCCAAATCCATTGGGTGTTTATGCACGTGCAAAATATATGGGGGAAAGATTTGTTATAGAAAACGCGAATAGGTATTTGATTTGCCGGGCAGGGTGGATGATGGGTGCAGGACCAAATAAAGATAAAAAGTTTATTCAAAAACTGATGAAACAGTTGAAAGAAGGAAAGAAGGAACTCTTTATAGTTAATGATAAAGATGGCACACCAACGTATACGCAAGATTTTGCTAAGAATGTAAAATTGCTTTTAGAAAAAGAATATTGGGGCTTATATAATATGGTTTGCGGTGGTCAGACAAGCAGGCTTGAAGTTGCTACTGAATTACTCAAGATACTTAAATTAGATTCAAAGATTAAAATAACTGAAGTTGGTTCAGATTATTTTAGTAAAGAATATTTTGCAGATAGACCACCCTGTGAAAGATTAGTTAATATAAAATTGGATTTAAGGAAGTTAAATATAATGAGAGACTGGCGAGTAGCTTTAAGAGAATATGTGGAAGTATATTATCATGGGTACTTAGGATGAAGCAGAATCTCCGAATAGCGGCATTTGGTTTTAGGCATATTCCTTATAAGGAAGGTTCGGCTGGTTCTGATAAATTTGCATTAGAATTATACTCAAGGCTTGCTCAAAAAGGTATATTAGTTACTGCATACAATCGGGTATATGATCATGAGGAAGTAAAAATTATAAATTCGCTTGATAGTATTAAATTAATAAATATTAGAACAGTAAAAAAAAGTGGTTTTGATTCACTTTTACATTCATTTAAAGCAACATTTCATATTATATTTAATAATACAGCAGATATTGTTCACATCCATAATGGAGGGAACAGCATTTTTGCTTTACCACTTAGATTATTTAGGAAAAAAGTCATTGTAAGCCAAGATGGAATAGACTGGAAACGAAATAAGTGGAAATGGTATGGTAAAATATATTTACTATTTTCTAGTATACTTACAGCTTATCTTCCTAACAAAGTAATCTTTGATAATATTTTTTCTAAAGAACTATTTGAAAGCAAATTCAAAAGAAAATTTAATTTTATACCTTATGGAAGCGAAATAAATATAGAGCAAAAAGATGAATCAATTCTGAATAGGCTGAAATTAGAAAAGGGTGAATATTTTTTATTTGTCGGACGTTTTATACCAGATAAAGGATTACAATATTTAATACCTGCATTTGAAAGAATTAAAACCGAAAAAAAGTTAGTCCTTGTTGGTGGATCCCCAAATCCATCTTTGTTTGAAAAGCAAATAATGAGTACTAAGGACAAAAGGATTCAATTTGCTGGCTATATTTATGGTAATGATACGAATATTTTAATGAAGAATGCATATGCTTATATTCAGCCATCAGACATTGAAGGATTGTCTCCTGTAATTCTAACAATTATGGGTTTGGGTATACCTTTGATTTGTAGTGATATTCGCGAAAATGTTTTTTTAGTTAATGATAACGCTGTCATTTTTAAAAAATCTTCAACGAAAGATCTTGAGGATAAGATTAATTTTGCATTAAATAATTTTGAAATAATAAATCAGCTTGCTTCGAAAGCAAAAGTCAGAGCTTTAAGGGATTTTTCTTGGGAAACAGTTACTAATCAATATATAAAAATATTTTCGGAATAAAGGAGATAATAATGAACATACCATTTTTAGATTTAAAAGCACAGTATCGTAGTATTAAAGACGAAGTTTTACCGGCAATTAACAACGTATTAGATAACACAGCTTATGTATTAGGCAAACCGGTACAAGAAT
>Ga0172368_10006314_pt1 | contig 12814 bp, 9 predicted proteins | sample Lak11m_FD_114540 | JGI IMG/M metagenome (GOLD analysis project Ga0172368, IMG submission 114540) | Freshwater microbial communities from Kabuno Bay, South-Kivu, Congo - kab_022012_11m | ecosystem: Environmental > Aquatic > Freshwater > Lake | place: Democratic Republic of the Congo: South-Kivu...
GACGCGCGCGCGCTCATCGTTACTGACGATAAATTCGGCGCAGCGAGGTGGCTTGAGGGCGAGACTGAGCGCAAGGTGAAGGCCTTCTTCGAGAAGTTTTCGCGAGTCGCGGTGGTGACAGGGTTCATCGCCTCGACGTCCGAAGGCGCGACCACCACGCTCGGGCGCGGAGGTTCGGATTTCACCGCGGGTATTCTCGGCGCATGCCTTGGCGCGGAAGAGATCCAGATATGGACCGATGTCGACGGAATCATGACCGCAGACCCGCGCGCAGTCATAGATGCCTTCGTAATCCCCGAGATCTCATATCTCGAGGCGATGGAGATGTCGCACTTCGGCGCCAAGGTGCTCCATCCTCCCACCATCCTGCCCGCCATGGCCAAGGCAATACCTGTCCGCATCAAGAACACCTTCCACCCTTCAGCGCCAGGAACCCTCATTGTGAGGACATCCGCGCCTAGCACATGGCCCGTGCGGGGCATCGCGGCTATTCCTTCAATTTCTCTGCTGCTGCTCCAGGGGCCGGGCCTCCCAGGCGTCACCGGCATCGCGGGCCGCATGTTCGCGGCGCTCGCGTCCGCCAGCGTCAACGCGATTCTCATCACGCAAGGATCGAGCGAACTCTCGATCTGCTGCGCGGTGCTTCCTCAGGATGCGGAGCGTGGCGCAAAAGCCCTCAAAGAAGAGTTCGCCTATGAGATCAGCGCGGGCACCATTCAGCGACCAGCCATAGAATCGGACCTCAGCGTGATCGCCGTGGTGGGGGAAATGATGAAGCACAGATCCGGCATTTCGGGGCGGGTCTTCAAGGCTCTCGGCCGCAACGGTATAAATGTGGTGGCGATCGCCCAGGGCTCATCGGAGCTCAACATCTCCATCGTCGTGGAGGCGCCGGATAGAGCAAAAGCGATGAGCGCGATTCACGACGCCTTTTTCCTCGCAGGCGTCAGAACTGTCAATGTATTTCTCGCGGGAACGGGGCTCATCGGGGGCACGCTGCTCTCGCAAATCTCCGCGCAGCAGGAACGCCTCCTCAAAGAGCATTCGATACGGGTGCGCATCGCCGGCATCGCGAATTCGCGCAAAATGCTGATCGATCCTCGCGGCATCGATATCGTTCAGTGGAAGGAGCGGCTAGACGCTCAGGGCCAGGAGACCGACCTCGCCGGCTATGTGCGTCAGCTCCGCGACCTCAACCTGCCCAACGCGTGCTTCTGCGACTGCACCGCGAGCGACTCGCCGGTGCGCCACTACGAGGCTGCTCTTGCGGCATCGATTTCGGTGGTGACGCCCAACAAACGCGCCAATTCGGGCCCTCTCGAGCGCTACGAGCGGCTCATGCACCTCGCGAGGTCGCTCGACGTACCCTACCGCTACGAGACAACCGTCGGGGCGGGCCTTCCCGTGATCGGCACCATACAGGACCTCGTGGCCTCTGGCGATGACATCGCTGAAATCGAAGCGGTGCTGTCGGGGACCATCAGCTACATCTTCAACAATCTGGGCTCTGGTGCGGCGTTCTCCGAACTCGTGAAGCGCGCGAAGGAGCTCGGCTATACGGAACCCGATCCTCGCGACGATCTCAGCGCCAAGGACATCGCGCGCAAGGCGATCATCCTCGCCAGGGAAGCGGGCTATAGGCTCGACGAATCGGCGGTGCACATCGAGCCTCTCATCTCGGGGCGAATCTCGCAGGCTCCCTCCATCGAGAAGTGCCTCTCGCTCCTCCCGGAAATGGATGAGCCAATGGAAGCGCGAAGGGCCGCCGCGGCGCGCGCGGGCAAAGTGCTGCGCTATGTCGCCATAGTGTCCAGCGGAGAGGCACGCGTTTCGCTGCGCGAGTACGGCCCCGAGAGCCCCTTCTACAGCCTGACCGGGACCGACAACATGGTCGTCATCCACTCGCGCCGCTACTCCGAAAATCCCCTTGTGATCCGAGGTCCTGGCGCGGGCGCCGATGTCACGGCGGGCGGCGTGTTCGCGGACATCCTCAAGACCGCTGAGTCGTACATTTGATGCCATCGATGCTCATTCGCGCCCTCGACGACACCTGCTCCGCACGATTCGCCCTGACCCCTCGCCGGGCTGCTCCCTGAGAGAGCGCCGCGAATAAAGCAAAAAAGGCTGCCGCATGTGCGGCAGCCTTTTTTAATCGATATAAAAATGATTTTTAAGCGCGATCTGGTGCGTCAGACGCGAGGTGGCTGTTTCCGCTTATGCGCCAGTTGGCTCACCAGCATGACCGCCACAAGCCCGATCCCTATGAAGTCGGTCGTGAGCCCAGGATAAATGAGCAGCACACCGCCCGCGAATCCGATGATGCGCTCGTACCAGAGCACCGTAGTCAAGAACCATCCGTTCACGGATGCCGCGATTGCGATGATTCCCACAAGGCTCGTGATCAGCATCCAAATGAAACTGATCGGCGTGACATCGAAGAGCAGCATCTGAGGATTCATGACGAATATGTAAGGCACAAGGAACGCCGCGATCGCGAGTTTCGAGGCGTTGATGCCAGTCTTCATGGGATTGGCCTTCGCGATGCCCGCGCCCGCGAAGGCTGCCAAGGCAACGGGTGGCGTAACGTCCGCGATGATTCCGAAATAGAAGGCGAACATGTGGGCTGGAAGAATGATGCTGGGGGGAGCGACCGCAAAGGGGTTCAGCCCAGCCTGCTTGGTCAGCAGCATGATGACCGCGGGCGCCGCGATGGTCGAGGTGATGACATAGTTGGCAGTCGTCGGAACGCCCATGCCGAGGATGAGGGATGTCACCATGGTGAAGAAGAGCGTCGGCACAAGGTGTCCGCCCGCGAGGTCGACGAGGATCGAGCCCAGCTTGAGGCCGAGACCTGTGAGCGTGACGACGCCGATGATGATGCCCGCGCAGGCAGTGGCAGCCAGCACGCCCAAGGCCGAACGCGCGCCAGCCTCGAGGCCGCGCACGATTTCAATGGGAGGAATCCTCGTGCTTTTCTTGAGCCAGGACGAGAGAATCGAGAGAATGATCGCCCAGAGGGCAGCCTTCATCGGAGTGAAACCGGTGACGAGGAGATAGATGATCGCCACAAGCGGGATGATGAGGTGTCCGCGCTCGACGACAATGCGTTTGAATTTTGGGAGCTCTTCGCGGCTCAGGCCTCGGAGGCCGCTCTTTTTCGCCTCAAAGTGGACTCCAGCCCAGACGCCGAAGTAGTAGAGGATGGCCGGCACGACTGCCGCGCCGATGATGCGCGCGTACGGTATGTTGGTGAACTCCGCCATGAGGAAGGCTGCCGCGCCCATGATAGGCGGCATGAGTTGTCCGCCCGTAGAAGCGGTGGCCTCGACCGCGCCCGCGAATTCAGGCCTATACCCCAGACGCTTCATCATGGGGATCGTGAAGGAGCCCGTGCCGACGACATTCGCGACGGAAGAACCTGAGACCGTGCCCATGAGCGCGCTCGAGAGCACGGCGACCTTTGCCGGTCCGCCCGCCGCCCAGCCGGCCACCGCGTTCGCGAGGTCGATGAAGAGCTGTCCTAATCCTGTGCGCTCGAGGAAGGCTCCAAACAGGATAAACAGGAATATGAAGGTGCTCGATACACCCAAGGGAATGCCAAAAACGCCCTCAGTCGTGAAATAGAGGTGTTGCACGAGCGTCTCGAAGTTGGCTCCGCGATGCGCGAGCTTCCCTGGGATGTAGGACCCTGCGAAGGCATAGATGATAAAGACGCCCGCGATGACCACCATCGGGATGCCTACCACGCGGCGCGCGGCCTCGAGCACGAGAAGGATACCGATGACGCCGAACACGATGTCGAGCGGTGTCGCGGTACCGGCGCGAAGTACGAGCTTCTGGTAGTTCACCACGATGTACATCGGAGCGAGCGCTCCAAGCACCGCCAGGAAGGCGTCCACTGGGTGGAGCTTCGAGTGTGACCACTTTTTGCTGGTTGGGTAGAGCAAATAGATGAGCACGAGCCCGAAGGAGAGGTGGATCGACCTCTGGATCATGGCATCGAGCACGCCGAAGATAGCTGTATAGAGCTGGAACGCGGAAAACGATATGGCGATGGCCGCGACTACTTTTGCGAAAAAACCCGTGTAGGTGCGGAAATTCGACTCCTTGTCGAATTTTTTGAGCACCGCTTGGGCATCAGCCGCCGCGTTTTCCTGTTGAATTTTCTGAACTTCACTCATTTCGGAGAATTCCTCCCATTGCGAAATAGTAATATTCTCCCTGCTGAAAGCGTGATCGCCGTTTCCATGGGTACCCACTTTGTAAAGGGAAGAAGCGTACCGCTGACAATCACGCCATGATCTGGGACTATCGATACACGAATTGGAATGCTAGAAAAAGTCCGGTGTAAAATGACGACAAATCTTCCGTTTTCCTCCGAAAAACCTTCGCCGCCATCGGAGGGCATTCCCACACCGTAGGTGTCGTATTTAACCTTCGTCAGTTCAAGGTCTTTGCCCCGCACCTCAAAATACTCATCGACCGGTGTCTTATGCACCGAATGGATGTAATGGTGAATGAATTGCCCATCATAGAGGGGGAGCCGAACGATCGTCGATCCTCGGCTGTCTTTGATGATGAGTGCCGGCACGATCTCAAGGTTCAAAAGGATCACGAGGATTGCCGCGATCGCGAGCAGTCCCGCGATGATCGCCGCCCTGCCGGATATCCTCGCTCGTTTCATAGGTCCACACTAACAAGCGGCGCGGAACGCAGTGTCCCGCGCCGCCTCATTGTAAAATCTGTCCTGGAAGAATTATTTCAGGACGCCTTTTTCCTTGAAGAATTTCTCGGCACCTGCGTGCAGAGGAATCGACATGCCTTCGAGGGCGGTCGCGAGTTTCACGTTCGCGCCCTGCGCGTGCGCGGCGATGAGCCTGTCGGTGTTCTTGAACATCGTGTCGAGGAGCTCATACACGAGGGCCGCGGGGAGCTTGGTCGAGCAGGCGAGCATCGACTTTACGGCGACAGTGCTGACTTCCTTCGTCTGGCCCTGATAGGTGCCCGCGGGGGCGATCTGGACGGCGTAGAACGGATACTGCGACATGAGCTTCGCGGCAATCTGGCCGTCGATCGGCACGAGGACCATCTTTCTGGAGACCGAGAGGTCCTGCACGGCTGCCGTCGGGATACCGGCGGTGTTGAACGCAGCGTCGATGTTGCCGTCTTTCATGTTGCTGGCGGATTCGCCGAAGGAGAGGTACTGGACCTTGATATCGTTGTAGGTCAGTCCCGCCGCTTCGAGGATCTGGCGAGCGTTCGCCTCGGTGCCTGATCCGGCAGCGCCCACGGAGACTCTCTTGCCCTTGAGGTCGGCGACGGTCTTGATGCCGCTGGACTCAAGCGCCACGAGCTGGATCGTCTCGTTGTAGAGGCAGACCATGCCGCGGAGATCCTTGTAGGCCTGGCCCTTGAGGAGCTCGGTGCCATTGTAGGAGTAGCTGGCGACATCGTTCTGGGTGAAAATGATGTCGACATTGCCACCCTTGAGAAGGTTGATGTTGGCGATGGACGCTCCAGTGGACTGGGCAGTGGCGTTCATTTTGGGAATATTCTTGTTCCAGATGTCCGCGAGCGCGCCGCCGAGCGGGAAATAGGTCCCCGCCGTACCACCGGTTGCGATGGTAATGAATTGCTGCTGGGCGAACACGCTTGTGGCGAGCAGCAGGCAGAACACTACCGCTAAAATCTTCTTCATGCTTGTACCTCCTGTATAGTATTTGCTGCATGAAATGAAACGAATGACTTCATGATTATACACTGGATCAGGGCGAAACGCAACGAAAAAAAAAGCCCCCGGAGAAGGAGGCTTAATCCGGGGGCACCAAATAGAAGAATGTTCGAGGTGAACATGAGCATCTATTGAGTGACCAAAACATAGCATTTTGCGCATAAAAGGTCAATAGTATCGATAAAAAAAAATCGAAAAAATGGCGTGCACTTGAGCGCCGCGGCGCAGCGCTGCGGCACAGCGGCGTGACGCACCGGCACGAAAAGTTGGCGCGACGCGCGACGCACCGGCACCCTTCCGCGAGAGTGGTACGGGTGAGGCGCGCTCGTTGACAGGCTGCGGTCAGCTGTGATTTACTTACTTTGTGAAAATAAAGAGCCGCCTCACGTGCGGCTTGAGGAGTATGCCTTGAAAGAAGCGATTACGCTCGGAGTCGTGTGCCTCGCCCGGACAACCTTCGATTTTGGCGCCGCGAAAGAGCTGTGGGCTGGGATACGCCGCGATCTCGGCGCGCTCGAGAATGTGCGCATCGTAGCCCACGAGGACCTCGTGTTCGAGGTCGAAGACGCGAAGCGGGCTGCGGAGGAGATCGCGGCCTCGCGCGTCGATGGGCTCGTCATCATCTCTGGAACCTTCCACCTTGGGCACCTCGCGCTCGAAATCGCGAAGTCGGTGCATGCGCCGATTCTCCTGTGGGGATTGCCGGCGCTGCCCTACAACGGCGGCAAGATCCGCCTCAACTCAGTCTGCGGCGTCAATCTCAACGCCTCGAATCTCTACAAATCCGAAATTCGCAATTACTACGTGACCATCGGCGCCAAGATCGATGAAAATTGGGTAGACGCCATACGCGTCCGGAAAGTGCTCTCGCGCTCGCACATCGGAATTCTGGGTTACCGCGCGCATGGATTCTTCAACCTCAGCGTAGCGGACCTCGCGCTTTACCAGCAGACAGGCATCCTCATCGACCACTACGAGCTGTCGGAAGTGTGGAACTTCCCGGCTTCCGAGGAGGCGATCGAGGCGCGCGCGGCGCAGCTCAAGAGCATCTTCGATGTCTCGGGGATCAGCGCCGCGCAACTCTCCAAGGTCGCGACGCTCGCGGTCAAGCTCCAGGGATTTCTCGATAAATATGCGATCGACGCGCTCGCGATCCGTTGCTGGCCGGAGTTTGCCGCGGAGTACGGCATCTCCCCGTGCGCGGCGATGAGCCTCTTGCAGAGCGAAGATCGAATCCTCGCGTGCGAGGGCGATGTGGAGGGCGGAATCTCGATGCTGATGCACCGCGCGGTGGGAGCCGAAACTCCCTTCCTCTTCGATTTCTCGCAAGTGGACTTCGAGCAGGACTTCGCGCTCTTCTGGCACTGCGGCGTGGCGCCCTGTAACCTCTGGGACGGCCGTTGCGTGCGCTCGCTGGATACCTATTTCGCGGGCGGCAAGGGCGTCACGGCGGATTTTGTGCTCAAAGAAGGCGAGCTCTCGGTGCTGAGGCTCGATTCAGCCGAAGGGAAGTACCGCGTTTTCCTGCAGAAGGCGCGCGCGATACCCATGGAGAAGGAACTCAAGGGCACCTACCTCAAGGCGAAATTCGACGAACCCGTCCGCGACGTGCTCGACAAAGTGATACAGCACGGTGTTGCTCATCACGCCTCTGTCGTATATGGTAACTACATCGAACCTTTCAGGATCGCCGCAAAGATCGCGGGCTGGGAGGTTATCGAATAGCAACTGGAGAGCGCCTTTGATTTCATTCGAAAACTGGACGCATGGAATTTTAGTGACTATCGCCGGCCAGCGGCTTCTGTGGCACACCACGAAGCGGCCGGCTGTTTTTATTCACCGCGCGGGAGAAATTCAGTCAGCCTGGAAGGGGGCGGGGGGCATTCGCTCGACGATGGCCTCAGCCGAGGGCGCGCGCTGCGCCTTCGCGGCAGGGATCGATATGCGCGAATCGCTCGCGTCGCACTCTGGCGGCTCCGCGATCTATTCCCTTCGATTTTCCGCGAACGATCCGCAGATCGACGCGCTTCGCCTCGTATTCCACGATATTCGCGGCGCTCGCTGGAGCGGGCTCGGTCCGCGCGAAACCCACCATGTGCGCGGGAAGGTCGCGATTCCATCGGAAGAGAACGCTGTCGCCTTCGCCCTCGACGGCAGGTTTCTGCACTGCGTTTCAGGGGGAACCAAAACCTGCGCTTTTTCTCAAGCGCGCATCGTGATTGACCTACAGCTGCCCGCAACTGTCGAACTCGGGTACGCGGCTTCCACGGAGGCAGCCTGCGAGCTCTGGCATATCCGGAGACAGGGAGGGCTGGAGGTCGAGAGCGGCGCTGAGCCGCAGCGCCCACCGCGCCCGCAGCGCCGCGATCCTATGGCGCCTAAGCGCGGGAGCGGCGCCACGGGCCGGCTCGGCGCGCTCTCCTTTTCCGGCGCGGACCCGATTCTCTACCAGCGGCTGAACCGAGAATTCGCGGCCGGCGCGCAGGACGAACTTGCCTGGAAGATCGACGACATGCTCCTCTGCCAGCCCGATATCGTGCTGCCTGCCGAGTACCGAAGGGAACTTCCCTCCACGGCGGCGCCCGGGGCGAAGAGCATGCGGGCGCGGAATCGATACGCGAAGATACGGGCTGGACTCGCGCGGTACTGGGATGCCTGCGAGCGCCGGTGGAAGGAGCGAGGCCTTCCCGCGCTCGCGCACCCATCGCTCGCGAGCGAGTGCGGCGTGAGCTTCGATGGCAGAGACGATATGCTCTTTTCGGGTCCTGACTTGATATTCGCGCCCAATCTCGACCGGAAGGGCGATGTGTGCGAACTCGCGCTTCCTCCGGGAGAGTGGGTTCACCTCTGGACTTCGAGACTGTATTATGGCGGCAAGACCACCGTGCACGCACCGAAAGGTACTCCGGCGCTCTTTTATCGATCGGAGAGCGAATATGCGTGGCTCTTCGATTCAATACGGCAGATGGCGAGTAGACTATGACAATTGTCGCGGCATATTTCACGGCGCTCTGCGGGAACTTCTTGCTCTCTCTGGGATTCTCACTCCAAAAGAAACACGTCGGATGGCTCTCCGCGAAGCGCCGAGGCGAGAAAGTGAGGAATGGAGAGATAATTGGATGGACGCTGGGGTTCATCCTCATGAATGTCCAGCCCATCTTCAACTACTTCGCGCTTGGGAAACTGGCGCCCAACATCGTCGCTTCCATAGGCGGATCGAATATCATTTTCACGATCCTGCTTTCATACTTTCTGCTTGGAGAAAAAATCAGGGCGAGCAAGATTCCCGCGATCGTCCTGATGGCGATTTCGCTGGCGTACGCGGGATTCGTCGGTCAGGAATCGTCGCAGCAATTCAAGCGAGAGGCGTTCTGGGTCGCCTTCTTTATCCCTACTGCGTTCGCGATGCTCGTACTCCTCGCGAACCGGAAGCTGTCTGCGCAGCACCTCGGGATGTTCCTGGGAAGCGCGGCAGGCGCACTCGGCGGATTCATGGTGCTCTGTCTCGAAGCGCTGCGCATCAACCATGGATCAGATTTTTTCAGCTGGGCATTTTCGATCTACCTCTATGTATATCTGTTCTGCGGGGCTTCATCGTTCATGATCAAGCAGTTCGCGTTCGAGAAGGGAAGAATGAACGCGGTGGCGCCCACGTTCTACGGATTCATGGTGCTTTACCCATCCATCGCGACCTATTTCGTCTCAAAAGTGCCGCTGCACGCGCCACAAGTCTTCGCCTATGCGGGGATCAGCGTATCGATCATGCTGCTTTCGATTTGAGCGGACAGATTAGTGGTTCAAGAGCACGGAGGCCAAGGCCTCGATCGCCTCGCCTCTCCCCGTGGCGTCAAAACCCTCTTTTGTCTTCGCCTTGAACGAGACCGCGTCCAAAGGCAGCGCGAGCGCGCTCGCGATGGCAGCCCGGATCCGGTCGCGGTAGGGTGCGAGTTTCGGGCGCTCGCAGATTACCGTGCAGTCGAGATTGACGCATTTCCAGCCTTGAGCGGCGACTACGGCCGCAGCCTTGAGCGCGAGATCGGTGGAATCGGCGTCTTTCCACTGGGGGGTTCCCGGCGGAAAATGCGTACCGATGTCGCCCTGCGCGGAGGCACCGAGCATCGCGTCGATGATCGCGTGCCACAGCACATCGCCGTCGGAGTATCCGGCCTCGCCGCGCGCGCTCTCCACCTCGACGCCCGCCAGCAAAAGGCGTCTGCCTTCCACGAGGGGGTGGATGTCGTACCCCTGGCCAGTGCGGAATTCAGTCTGTTTCACGAGATCATCCTTGAATGTGACCTTGCGGTTTTCGCGCGTGCCTTCAACCCAGGCGACCGGGCCGACATAGAGGTCCCAGATCATCGCGTCATCGGTCGCGTCAAAATGCTCGCGCGCGGCCCGCTCGTGCGCTTCGAGAATCTCCGGGAATGAAAAGATTTGAGGAGTCTGCGCGGTCATCATGGAGTGGCGGGGAGGGTGGCCCACAACCGTGGTCGGGTCGACAGCCTTCGGAGTTTCGGTGAGCGGCATGAGCGGCAGGCTGGCCCCCCTTTCGCGGGCCGATTCCAGGGTTCGCTGGATGAGGTCAAGCGATGCCCAGGGGCGAGCGGCGTCGTGGATGAGCACGAGCTCTCCCGCAGCCTGCCGCGAGGGCATCAGGAGGGAGCCAAGCGCGCGAAGCCCCAGGAGCACCGATTCCTGCCGAACCGAACCGCCTTCTACGATTGAGAAACCGCCTCGAAGCGAACTCAGCGGCGCCGCGAGGCGCGAGCTCGCGAAAAAGCTCGAAAATTCGTCGCGTGCGCCCTTCGGGCATGTAATCACCAGGCTGTCGCAGATCGCGAGGAAGGGTTCGACCGCCTTCTCCAGCACTGTTGCGTCGCCGAGCCGCTCAAACTCTTTCTTTGACCCGCCGAAGCGCGTGCTTGTGCCGGCCGCGGTGATGAGGACGTGCGCCTTCCCCGCGAGCGGCAGATGCGGCGCGCGGATGGAGCGAGACGAGGACGGATTCATTTGTCGAGGTTTTCGCGGATGATCGCGACGATCTCTTCTTTGGGGCGGCTCAATGCGAAGGCGATCTCATCCTGAAGAAGGTTGAGCGCGGACTCGTAGAGCTTCCGCTCTAGTATGGGCAGCTCCTTGATCTTCGAACGCTGGTAGAGCGAGCGGACCACGGCCGCGATGTCCATGATCGAGCCCTTTTTGAGGAGATCGAGGTTCATCTGGTACCGGAGCTTCCAGTCCGAGGGAATCGTCGACGCTGCCTGCGAGATGTAGTCGAGGGCGGTCTCCGCTTCCTTCTTGGATACGAGAGGGCGGATGCCCAAGGTCTCAACCTTGTCGGTGGGCACCATCACCGTCATGTCTGAAAATTCGAGATAAATGATATAGTACAGGGTTTTTTGACCGTTGAAGACCTTTTCGCGGATCTCCATGATTCGGCCGACACCCTGACTGGGATACACGACACGCTGGTCAACGAGGTAATTCGTTGTCTGGTCATTTGGCATAGAGTCAATATCATATCATAAAATGAGAAGAGAGTCAAAAGCCGGCGACACGCATGGCGTCGACTTGTACTCTTGGCGCGGGCTGCGCTATCTTAGGACGGCATTATGGAAGACAAAGAACGAAAGAATGCCAGGGCACCCTTCACGCTCTCCAGCCTCGCCTTCCCCGCGTTGATCGTCGCGCTCCTTGTGCTGGGGTTTCTCCTTCGAGGAACCCTGGCGCCGCTGCTGTCGAAGCGGGACGCGCTCAGAGCCTGGGTAAATTCGTTTGGAGCCTTTGGCTGGCTTGTATTCATCGCGCTCCAGGTTTTCCAAGTTGTTGTTTTCGTGATTCCCGGCGAGGTGATGCAAGTTTCCGGAGGCTTCATTTACGGATTCTGGGGCGGACTCGCGCTGACCACCGTCGGCATCGCGCTGGGGTCGGCCATCAATTTTCTCCTCGGCAAGCTTCTCGGGCCGAGCTTTCTCAAGTCGATTCTGAAGCGCGAGCAGTATGAGAAACTGAAAAATTCCTCTGAGGACGCAAAAACGTTCGCGGGGCTCATTCTTCTTTTCGTGATTCCCGGAATTCCCAAAGATGTGCTGTGCTACTTCGCGGGGGCGGGATCGCGGCCTTTCGCCGCGTTTCTCGTCGCCTCGATGATCGCGAGGATGCCTGGCATCCTCGGGAGCACCCTCGCAGGGAGCGCGGCGTATGGCGCCGACTACACTGTCGTGATCGTGGTTGCGGTTGTCGCGGCGATCGCGATGATCGCGCTGGTCGCTTTCCGCGGTCGGTTTGAGGCGCTTCTGAAAAAGCTTCTCGACAGAACGCGCGTATGAGGCGAGTGGCTTCGACGCCGCGAGGGCATTGGGCAATCGCGATTCTTGGGTCTGTCGCGTTCCACGCCGCGATCCTCTTCCTGCCGGTCGGTGCCCCCGGGCCGAAGGAGCGAACCGCTTCGATATTTCAGGTGGCGCTCGATCTCTCAGGGCCGGTCGCGGATACCGCGGAGCCGCGCGTGGCCGCGCCGAATCGCGTGCGCAAGGTTGCCGAAACCGGTGCACCCGCGGATGCCGCGGCGACATCGCGACGAGCGGTTGACGCGCAGGCCAGCGCGGTCGCTCCGGAAGGCGTGCCGACCCTGACAGAAGAGTTGAGACCTATCCCAAGTGGCGCGCTAACGCCAACCGGGGAGCCGGGCTTCAGCGCGCGCGGCGCGCCTTTCTCAGAACCCGCGAATGCGCAGGAGGCTCCGGCGGCGAGCGCGCCGATCGGTTTCTCGCAGCCGATTGCCGAAAGTCCTGCCGAGCTCGTTCGCATCGCCGCGCGCGCACCCTCAGCATCGAACAACGCCGAGGCATCTCCGCCAATTGTTGGCACTCCCGCGCAAATTTCGATTCCATCGCCGCCGTCGCCCGCGAGTTCAATCCCGGTGCCAACAGAGCCAAAACCTCTTCCTCTTGTTCCCCCTGTCGCGCCTGTCAAACAGAATTATTTTAAAAGCGCTCAGAAACTCCTCAGTCCAACCAAGGAGACTTTTGTAATCGCGGTCAGTGCGCCCAATTCTGTGCTTCGCGATTCCGCTGCGATCTC
>Ga0172368_10006315_pt1 | contig 12813 bp, 10 predicted proteins | sample Lak11m_FD_114540 | JGI IMG/M metagenome (GOLD analysis project Ga0172368, IMG submission 114540) | Freshwater microbial communities from Kabuno Bay, South-Kivu, Congo - kab_022012_11m | ecosystem: Environmental > Aquatic > Freshwater > Lake | place: Democratic Republic of the Congo: South-Kivu...
CCCAATAAACAACCGGTTTCTTCTTATCTTTTAATAATTTTTTTAAATCTTCTTCACCAATAATCTCTGCAGTATTTCTCTTAATTAGCTCAAACCTTTCTTCAGCGCTTAACATAAAAAAAGCAATAAAAAATACTTATTAAATGTTTCTAAAGAGAACTTTCTATTTTTTACTTTTAAAATAAAAAAATGCTCCAATAAGCCCAATAACAAACAAACTCACACCAACAAGATTAGAGGTATCTGTGTCTAAATTAGTAACAACATTTCCAGTAATATTATCAGATAGAAAAAACAATCCTCCAATAAGGGCAACAATTGTGATAATTGCATACAATATTGAACCCCTCTTAATTACTAGTTTTTCATTCTCTTTCCTCGTATTTCTAAGCATATTAACCATAAATAGTTTAAAGCCCAATTATTTATAAGCTTTGTCCTTAATAACCTGATGAAAGAAAAATCCTTCCTTATTGTTTCTATGATAATTTCAATCATCGGTATAATCATTCTACTAACAATTTCACTAACTCAAGAACCAAAGTTAATAAAAATAAATCAAATTAATAATAATCTTTTAAATCAAAAAATAAAAACCTCCGGCCATGTCTCCAGAATAACAAACCTAAACAATTTTCAAATAATAACTATAAATGAATCAAATATGGAAATAATAAATAACCATCCAAAAAATCTTTCAAAAAATCAAAAAATAATCATAATAGGAACAGTACAAAAATATAAGAACAAACTTCAAATTAATTCTGAAAAATTATATATAACCACTCTCAAACTTTCTTGAAGCATTAAATAATGAAATGACCATAAAAATATAACTAAATGCGAGCAATGCTAGAATTCCAATAACTCCGATAGATGCAACTAACCCCCAATCTGTTCCCATAAGCATTTCAGGATTAAAAGTAGCAATTCCTGCAAAAAGTAAAACAAGTGCAAAGAAAATAACTAGAACCAAAATTCCTAAAAGTCCTGCAATTTTTGCAAATTTAACATGATTCCCAGTCTGCATCAAACCAATAAAAAAACAAAAGCTAGCTACAATAAAAAATAAAATCCAAAAACCAGCTAAAGTAATTAAACTAATAAAAATTAAAGCATATTTTGCAAGAATCTCCCCAAGTCCTCCCAAAGAAGAAAACAAGAGAAGCGGATTTCCATTAATTATAGAAAGAACAGAATTGACCTCAGTAACAATATCTCCAATCATAAAAACAGCAATAACTCCCATTCCAATTATAATCAAAACTCCTATAACAACTAAAATAATATAAGATTTTGAAGCAAATCTAAGCAAACCAGAATCACTATATTTTCCCATAACTACAAAACCATATAAAAAGAAAAATACAGAAATGAATATTAAAGCAAACACTCCAAGAATAGAATACAAGACCACATTATTATTAAAGGAAATACACCCTAAATAAGAAAATACCCCTAACAAAATTCCGATTAATAAATAAATCCCTCCCAAAATTCCTGCAAACCTCATCCATTTAAATTTTTTCTCACCGAGTTTAAGATTGCCATAATTTGGCTGTTGAGAAAGACTTGAACTAGGACTAGTAGTATTAACTGTTCCAAAATTAGTTATTCCAGATGAAGAAGGATAACCAACGCCTAAATTATTATTTGTATTAGGAGCACTAACTTGGGAATTATAAGGATTCATATTAACCGAACCAGTGGGCAAAGAATTATCTAATCCAAGAAGTTTTATTGCCTCATCAATATCCTGCTGAGGATAACCAGCGCTTAATATTTTTTTCTTAAGATCATCTAAATTATATTTATCATGATACTGACTTAAATAATCAAAAACAACCTTATTCACCATCTTAGAAATATATAATTAAAAATATATATAAATCTATCTTTTTATATATCGATTTAGAATTAGCTCAAAAGCGAATAATCTTAATATATCTCTTTATATTTTTTTTCCAAATAATCTATTAAATATTTAGAACTGAATTCCCGTTCAGAAGTTTTTTTAACCAAATCTCCAAACGTATAAGTAGACCCATACTGATGGATATTTTCTCCTAACCAATCTTGTATTTTTCTTATACCTTCTTCGCTTTTTAATAAATCTGAAATTTTTCCAATATCTTTTTCTAAGTGATGTTTCCACATTAAAGAAAGAGCAGTTCCAATAGAATAAGTTGGAAAATATCCAATAGATCCCTGGCTCCAATGGACATCTTGTAAAACCCCCTCTCTATCATTTAGAGGCCTTACTCCCAAATAGGATTCATACTTATCATTCCAGATTTGAGGAAGGTCTTTGACTTTAATTTTGCCTTCAATCAAATCTTTTTCAATTTCAAATCTAATTAAAACATGTAGATGATAAGTTACTTCATCAGCCTCAACTCGAATTAAGCTAGGCTTAACAAGATTAAAATAATTATAAATATCTTCGGGAGAAAATTTATTAAATTGATCCCCCAGATTAAGAATATCTCCATAAATCAAAGAAATAAATTCCCTTGATTTTCCAATAAGATTTTCCCAAAATCTAGACTGTGACTCGTGAATAACCAAACTACTCCCTCCACCTAAAGGAGTATAGTACAAATCCTCATGTGATTGCAGTTCATAAAGAGCATGCCCATATTCATGAATTGTAGAACTATAGCTTTGTGCAAAGTCTTTTCCTTCATATCGAGTAGTTATTCTAGAATCTCCCTTGCCAAGAGAAATTGAAAATGGATGCGTAGAAATATCAAGTCTAATATGGTTCAAATTATAATGAACAAGTTCCAAAATTCTTTTATTAAATTTTTTCATTTTATCCACATCATATTCTTTTTCATCTAATTCATGCCCCTCTCGAAATTTATTGGAAGATTTAATGTAATTAATTAATTCTACTAGAGGTTTTTTTATAGAATCAAAATATTTCTGAACATCCTCTACAGTCAAGCCCTCTTCATAATCATCCAATAAAGCATCATAAGGATGTTTATCATATCCAAAATAATCTGCTTTTTTTCTAGATAGTTCAACAATTTTCTCCAAGTAAGGTTCAAATAAAGAAAAATTATTTTGAGCCCTAGCCTTTTCCCAAACCTTCCTAGACTCGCTGGTAAGAATAGTATATTCTTCAATAAATTGTGCAGGTAATTTTTGATAATACTTCAAAGACCTTTTCAACAATCGAATTATAGCTTGTTCATAATCATTCAAGTTTTCCTCTTTTTCAGCTAACAAAATTAAATCAACAAAATCTTTTTCTAAAAATAATTTTTGGGAAAGTGTAGCCACTTTTCCTAGAGCCTCTCCCCTGGATCTTGCTCCCTCCTCAGGCATGTAAGTATCCAAATCCCAATGCCCCAGGCTAACTAAATGATTCAAGGACCAAATAACCCTATATTTTTCTAAAATTTTTAAAATCACATAGTTCTTAATCAATCCGGGCATAAGTTTTCTAAAGTCCATCACTATTTAAAGATTATTAGCATCTTCACAAAATGATTTTGTAGAAATAAAATGGAATAAATAGAAAGATTTAGACATAAAACTACTTTTTTAGTTTTTTCTTTTCCTTCCCATATTCTAACTCAAAAATTTTCTCCTTGTTCAGTTTAGAATCAAGAATACCTATCCTATATTTTCTTCCTTTTTCCAGCTTAACTCTATTTAATACTTCCTGAGGATAATATCTCTCTTTTCCAATTAAATCAAAGATTTGTTCAGAATTACTTATATTTGCAGTATAATCTTCAATTTTCAAATCATCATAATCCTCTAAAATCAAAAATATAAAAATAATTGTAGTAGACAAAATAACAAAAAGCATGTTTGTAAAAACATCCCCTCTATTTAAGAATAATAAAATAATCAATATGAATCCTAACAAATAATTCGCAATTTTCAAAGAAATTTCCATTTTGCTACTCGTTAAGTACTCCAATTCTTCACGAATTCCCTCAAAGGTAGTAAGTTCACTCAAAAACCTGCTTGCAATAGATTTTTTAGAATCTGAATCTGTTTCTATTTTAGGAAGAATATCATACATCTCATAAACAAACTCCCTTCCAGAAGAATAATTTTTATAATCTCTCAAAGTTTTAATAGTATAACAATCAATCAAATACCCAATTCTTTCATTAAATTCTTTTCCAAGATGCTTAGAAAGCAAATACAAACTAACAAGCCTTGCTGCCTCACTAGAAAGAGCCTCTTTTAAAGAATGAACTTTTTTCAATAGCATTGAAAAATTAATATTAGTTAAAAAACCAAAAAGAAAAGTTACGACAGATAACAAAATGGGAATATTTAAAGAATCAACCTTAAAATTTCTTGAAAAATAATTAATTCCAAGAAAGATTAAGAAAACAACGATTGTAAAATAATAATGATAAATATTCCACTCCTTTTTTATCTCCTCCCAATTATCCATTTTAATATAATCTTCTAAGCATATTTAAATCTATATAAATAAAACTCCCTAATTAGCAATCTTATTTAATTCAGATTGAACTATCGCAGGCATTATTATTCCAACTAAAATATATAAAATAAACCACAAAATAGTGTTATTATCTTTTTTTATCTTAGTTGCAAATCCTTCACAATATTTATAGACCCAATATAGATTTGCAATTGGAACTATAATCAACCAGCCTGTTGGAATACTTGCTCCTTTGCTATTAATCTCATTTTTTGTGGAAACAGCCCAATAAATAGCATAAATTCCCAATGTGATTATAGAAAAAAGGTAGACTAAAAAAATATTTCTATGTTTAACCATATTAACCTCCCTCAAAAAATAAAGAATTAATAACTTATAAACCTTATTAAAGAACATGATAATTGAATTAATTATCTCCATAATTCTTGGTATTATAATCGGCACCATAACAGGCCTTCTTCCAGGAATTCATATCAACCTTGTATCAGCAATTCTTCTTTCACTCCACATTTCTATGGTCTCTCCAATTTCAGTAGCTCTTTTTATAACCTCTCTTTCCATAACTCATATTTTCATTGATTTTATTCCAACTATCTTTCTAGCATGCCCTGATGAAGACACATCTCTTTCAATTTTACCAGGCCATGAACTTTTACTTCAAGGAAATGGCCATGAAGCAGTTGTAATTTCCATAATCGGTTGTTTAATTGGAACAATTCTTCTAATTCCCTTAATTCCCATTTTCTTTATTCTCCTTCCAACAACCTATGAACTCTTAAAAAACATAATACCCCTAGTCCTCATAATCATCCTTCTATTTATGTTAATCTTTGAAAAAACCAAACTCATTAAAACCCTAGTTATAATGATTCTCTCAGCAACCCTAGGACTTTCAATCCTTTCATTTAATCTAAACATAAAAGAGCCTCTCCTTCCATTATTGACTGGACTTTTTGGTTCATCTTCTCTAATTCTTTCAATATCTAAAAAACAAAACCTTCCAAAACAAGAAACACCCTCATTAAAAGAAATATTAAAAGAAAACAAACAAAACCTTTCCAAACCACTTTTAGCTTCTTTAATCTCAGCACCAATTTGTTCTTTTCTTCCAGCACTAGGAAGCAATCAAGCCTCAACAATAAGTTCATATATAATTGGAGACTTAAACAAAAAACAATTCTTAATCCTAATTGGAATAGTTAACAGCTTAGTTATGTCTCTTTCATTCCTAACTCTTTATATTATAAATAAATCAAGAACAGGTTCAGCAGCCTACATTAATGAATTACTTCCCTCCCTAAGTTTAAATAATTTAATGTTAATAATCCTAACAATCATAACAGTTTCAATCCTAGTCTTCCCTATTACAATTTTACTATCCAAATTATTTTCTCAAAAAATATATAAAATAAACTATAACCTTCTTTCAATAATTATCTTAATTTTAATTTCACTAATAATTCTTTATTTTTCAGGATTTCTAGGCTTTTTTGTTTTTACTATCTCTACTTCACTTGGAATAACCTGCATTCTTCTAAATGTAAGAAGAACTTCCCTAATGACCTGCTTGATTGCTCCAACAATCTTTTATTATATAGTCTAATAAAAAAGTTACCCCCACAAAATATCTAATCTAAAGATATTTATTTATAGGCTCGGTTCAAAATTAAATTCTGGGAATTACTCTTTAAGATAAAATCACTTATTTTTATTTCTCCTCCTCATTAATTAGGGAGGAGTAAACAAAAATTAGACAATAATTAATCTAACTTATAAAAAGATTAAAGAACTCCAGACAGAGTAGAGTGTCTATAACAAAATAACTCTCCTAATTATTTGATTTAACTCTCCCTATCTAATCACATTAACAAAAATACAAACACTAAATATCCTTACTTCCACAAAAACATCTATCAATGTAAGCTTTGTCCTTAGAATTTCTCAATTCTTCTGCCCTTAACTTCCCGTGTAGGGTAGGATAATCCCCAGTTAAACATGCATGACATATTTCTTCTTTTTTAAATCCTATTGCATTTGTCAAACCATCAAAAGTCTGATAAACAAAACTATCCACTTCTAAATCCCTTGCAATATTACGCTCTATAAGTTCATTAAATTTATTTGCAATTAACTCAGAGTAAGTAGACATGTCAATACCATAAAAACAAGGATATTTAATCGGAGCATTAGTTATTCTAACATGAACTTCCTTTGCTCCAGCTTCTTTTATTAGTTTTATAACCTTCTTTAATGTATCTCCACGAACAATACTATCATCCAAAAGTATTGCCTTTTTCCCATTAACTAAATGAGGTATAACATCAAACAATCTATTCATTAAATATTCTCTTTTTTCTTTTGAATTAATAAATCCCCTTTTAGAAGAAGTTTTCTTTAGTACTTCTTCAGCGGTCATTCCAAAAAAATTTGCAAAAGCTCTTGCGGCAAGATTCGCACTTTCAGGAGCAGCAAAAATAACATAGTCTTCCTTATTCTTTCTAATATCCTCTGCCAAAGGCTCTATTTTTGCAAGTTCTCTTCCAAAATTCCACCTAATATCTCTAACTGGAATATTTTCAAAATGGCTTGCATCATTTTCAAAATAGACAGCTTCAAAATGACAATGAGCAATCCTATCATTAAACAATTTCTTAATAATTACTCCTTGCTCTGAAAATAAAATAGCACTTCCAGGCTCAACAATTTTAAAATCCCTTATTCCAACTTGCCTTAATGCATTTGTTTCACTTGCAACTGCATAAAAATCATCATTCTCACCCCAAACAAGTGGCTTAAATCCCTGCGGGTCTCTAACAATTCCAAGACTTCCATCTCCAAGTAACATGCATAAGCTATAAGCTCCATCAAGTCTTTCCATAAAATATCTGGCTATATCAAAAAAATCAGGTTCAAAATTTTCACCATAATTAGCTTGTTGAAATTTCAATCTAAGTGAAATTAAATGCATAATTATTTCAGTATCTACTCCAATTTCTAAATCATAATCATTTTTCTTCAACTCTCTTTCCAATTCAGGATAATTAGCCAGATTTCCATTAAAGCAGAAACAAAATCTCTTAGATTTTTTACCATGTCTTCTTAAAAAAGGTTGTAATTGATCAAGAGCATTATCCCTACTTCCACTAGTACCATATCTAACATGACCAATTCCAGATACCCCTTTAAAAATATTCAAAACTTGATTTCTTTGATAATTATCATCTCCTCCAAAAAAGTTATCTACATTTAATAATTTTTTTCTATGGACAAATGGCTTTCCATAATCTCCTTCCCTAACCTTAAAAACCCCCATTCCAGTACCAGATTGACCCCTTCTTTGAATAGCTGAAAGCATTAAGTCAATAGAAAGCGGAACAATAGGACTATTCTCACTTCTTTTCTTTAAAAAAATACCTGCCACCCCACATTCTTCATGAATTTCCCGACTCATACCCTAAAAATTGAATATTAATTTTTAAACCCTATCAATATCTAATATATATTACAGAAAATAAATGAATTTAAAAATCAAAGATACTTTCCACGCTTTATTACCTCAGAACCACTTACTCATACTTTCCTGTTTTTCTGTATCTCTGCCAAAAATACTTTCTATATATTTCTTAGTTAAATCCAAATCTTGCCTAATATAGGGTGGGACATTAAAATTCTTAGTGAGATCAATTGCAGGTTCTAAATATTTTACAATACTCCCATAACTTATTGTAAAGATAAGTTTCGGATTTCCGCACTTAGTACATTTTCCACTTAACGGAGGTCTTCTAAATATCTCATTGCACTTTCCACATCTAAAACTTTGCTGAGAAAACTTTCTAAGATTACCTTTCAAATCTTTCATAAAATGCCTATCAATTATTAATCTCGCAACATCTCCTTGCTCAACACTTCTAAGTTTAGTACACAAATCCATTTGCCACTCCACTTTATCTTTCATTGTTGGAAGAGTTTTATAAGAAGAACAAGTACAACCTAAATTAAAATTGTCAGTGTCATGTGTAAATCCAGTATTATAATATGGATCCTCACCCCTATTTATCCTCTGCTTGACCATTTCAATTTCAATTTGATTTGAATGAACTTTCTGCTCTGCTTTTTCATATAATTCTAAAGGATAACTTTTAACTAATTCAAAATCAAGGATTTGGTCATCAACTTCCTTAGCATAAACTCTTCCATTTAAAACCAAAGGAGCATCTTGTGTCCCGCCCCTATGGCTTGGGAGAAAACATCTTGAAAAATTTATTAAAACATCTAACAATAACATCATCGCAGCCTCATCTCCATCACAATCCCTCCTCATTGCAGCATGCATATATGCACTAGCCAAAAGTCCCTGGACTTTTGAAAAACCAATTATCCTACAAATTACTCCAGCACAATTATGGGGCGCCATACAAACCCCTAATTTTCCAACCAAATCTTCCCTATCTTTGATATTATAGAATCGAGGTAATCCATATAATTTCTCCAGTAGTTCATCTAAAAAATTAGCAACATTAATAAAAACATCATCAGCTTTTTCATCACCACATCTAGCATTGCAAGGAATAATAATATCATGGGGTTTTAATTCTAAAATCTGCTCGTCATTTACCAAATCATCATTATTAATATCTTTTTCATAACCCAATTCTCTTAATTTTTTAACACTAACTTCCACCTCCTTGGGTTTAAAATGACTAACTGGCAATTCAGTCATGTCATATCTAACAGTTCCATCCTTATTGACACAAAGATTATATTTTGCCCTTAAAATTCCCTTAACCAAGTTCTCAATATCATGATTAGCAGAACTTGTTCCCTTTATTCCTTTTATCAAAACAGGAATATCTGTTCTAAAATAACTTAATTTTGCTTTTGCAATTTCAAAATAATTTCCAATTTCAATTCTTTGTTTTTTAAAACCTTCTATTAACCCATGTGTTTCACATTTAACCCCTTCTAATTCCCTATTACAAAGTCTACAAAAGAATTTTCTTTTGTTCCTATTTCCACATTCACAAAGACTATAGATGCTCTCCTTATTACATATATCACAATAAAAAAAAGGGAAATCTCCATTAACATAACCAACATTAATAGCTTCGTTAACACTCCTTAATCTTCCCCCCTCTTCTCCAACCGGAAATAAAACATTAGGGCTTCCGGTTAATTTTCTTAATTTCGCTTTTTCAGGGCGCCCCATCCTACTTCCAATAAATTCTCCTGTTTTATCTTTTATTTTATACTTACTCAGTCTATTTATGATACTCAAAACAAAATCCCCCTCAGCCTTCCCCCTTAATTCTCTATTTTCAATTGTCTGAAAACTTAGATCTAACTCCTTAAAATCAAAATGAATATTTACTTCACCATTTAAATCACTTTCAAATCCAAGATTAATCAATAATCCTTTTGTATCTGAATCATTTAAAATAACATTTTCAACTCCAACCTCATGTTCAACACCAAGTAGTTCAAGTGCTCTTTTTCCAATATTAAATCTTTCCTTTTCATTGCTGTTATATGGAAATAGTAATTTTCCTTCACTAATCCTTGAATGATTCAACCAATCCACAAATCCTAAAAATTGTTCATAGCTTATTTGATTCCAATAATAAATGAACTTTGGATAAAATGCAACACCAAACATTCTAGACCACTCTCTTGCATCTTCAAAACTAACTCCATAACAATCTTTTACCTTACCTCCTAATTTCTCCAATTCCAACTGCCACCATTCTTCAACATAACCACTTTTGATTAGCATTGCATTTCTATTCATAACATCTCCAAGAGGAAATAACATATCTCCAATATAGATTATTTCTTCAACATCTTTGTAAAGCCTTTTTGCCTCATCATAATCCCTGACCTTTCTAACACTTCCATTTTTCAATTTAACAATAGGTCCATCGATTACATCACAAGGCATTACAACACAACCTTTTGTTGGCTTTTCTATTTTCAACTGAGTTCCAGATGCAATAAAATCATTGGTAATCCCCATTGTTGCAGGATGTACACTCACTGCACTAAATCCAGCAACCCTACTTCTTCCATATCTAAATCTAAACCCTTTACCAGGATAACCAAAAACCGGCCTTCCAGCAACTAAATCTTTAATATAAGTAGGACTTGTGTCTGCCTTTCCCTCATTCCTTTTTTCATGTAATTTAACATAATCATCTAACCATTCCCAATCCCTAACTTGAAAATCATTTTTCTGAACTTTCTTCAACATTCTAAGTCCTTTAGCTCCTTTTTGAGCCATTCCTTCACCAAGAATCAAACACATTCCACCCCTAATAAAATTAGTCTCAACCCTAGGAAGATCTTTATAATTACTAACTTCTCTTGTTTCAGTTGGATCTCCATCAACTTGAATAGGCATATTCTTTGCAATAAAATAAGCTTCTTCTTCAGTAGGAAGATATTGTAAATTATTCACTCTTTCATGATAATCATATAATTCCATAACAGTTCTCTTACATTCTTGCTCATTTGGATCATAACGTTCATAACCAAAAACCTGCCTAATATAATCAATCATCATTAAAACAACACAGCTTGCAGTTGTTCCAGCACTCCTTATTGGGCCTGAGAAATAAGCTTTCAAATATTTTTTCCCATCTTGCCTAAGTGCTTCTCTTATTTCAGTAAATCCTTCAATAGGAGAACTTACAACTCCTAAAGTAGTATATGCGAAACCAACCCTTATTCCAGCGTCCATTGCCTGTAATTTATTTTCAAACTTACAATACTTCTCGAGAGCAATTTCCTCTGCAATTTTAAAACTAACCGAACTCTCAAGAGCACCATATTGTTTTTCTAATTCTAAAACCCTATTAATTATATCTTCATTGTCCAATTGAGGATAAACAGTTGAAATTAATCTTACAACTTTTGCAGCCATTGTCATTGCCAATGGCACTTCACCTTTATCAACAGGGTCCAATCCTTTTGCTCTTGCTTCAGAAGCAACTTTGTAATTTACTTCAATCTCCTTTGAAAGTTCATTAAAATACTTTTCTGTTGTTTCGTGGAATGGCATTTTAATTTCCTCCTTTTATTATTTCAACAGCTTCTTTCAAACTGTTTACCCTAGTTATTTCCAAATTTTGTTTAAAATCCTGGTTCCAAGGTTTATTTATCAAAAAGCACCTTATACCTTCTTTTGAACAGTCTAAGACATAATCTTTATTATCATCTATAAAAATATCTATTCCAAGTTCTCTACAGATTTCAGATTTCTTTTTACTACCATTATGATCATGAAAATCATTAGCATATACTACTCTAAAATCAAGGTTAGGAAAGTTTTCCTTAAAATAAACTTCTGTTTTATTTTGAAATTTATTTGACCTAGATGTTATAAAAAAAATGTCTGCTTGACTAATAAGTCCAATTATAGCCTGTTTAACATTGGGTAATAACTCTACTTTATCTAAACCAATTTCAGAATCAAATTCATTAACTATCTTAATAATCTCCTCTTTATTTTTCCCGATTCCCGATTCCCAGAGGTTAAATGAATGAATTTCCTCAAATTTTATATTTTTATTATATTTTCTATTATAAAAGGTAACTATATTTGGAATTGTATTACATATAACATCATCTATATCTATACCTATTTTCATTCACTTCACCTCCCCTACAACCTCACAAACAATTTCCTTATTAGCCAAATTTCCTTTTTCTCCGAGGTCTTTTTCAAAAGAGCTCTTTTTATCAATATCTTTTCCATTTTCAACCTTTACTTCAACACAAACTTTTTCTTCAGGCTCTTCTGTGAAATCCAAAATTTTCAATGCACCGGTTTTCAAATTAAGTATAGGCACTTTACAAGGATCTGGAATATTTCCAACTTTTTCTTCAAAGGGAGTTATAGACTGCCAACAACTTCCAGCAATAAGTAAAATACCATTATATTTATCAATATCAGTCCTATGCAAATCACCTGTAGCAACTATATCTGGAACTTCTCTAATCAACATAGGATCTTCATCTGCATTTGGAATATAAACATTAGCTCCATGCATTGGGCTTAAATGCCGTCTAAGCAGTAAATGCTTAACAGCCTTTGTTGGAGTTCTATGTGCATTAACCAATCTTAATTCTTCTATTTCATTTATAATTGGATGCATGCTGGCCCCGTGATACATTAAAACTCTTATTCCTTGTTTCCCATTTTTTCCTTCAATATCTATAACACTAGGATTGCTAACTAAATATAGATTAGGTATATTCTGAAGAGGCTCTCCAAAATCAACACCGACTGGTGGTTGTGGTTCAGCAACCCTAACTCCATCATGCTGACCAGGACACATAATTATACTTATATGATTTGGAATTTTTTTAAAATACTC
>Ga0172368_10006318_pt1 | contig 12808 bp, 10 predicted proteins | sample Lak11m_FD_114540 | JGI IMG/M metagenome (GOLD analysis project Ga0172368, IMG submission 114540) | Freshwater microbial communities from Kabuno Bay, South-Kivu, Congo - kab_022012_11m | ecosystem: Environmental > Aquatic > Freshwater > Lake | place: Democratic Republic of the Congo: South-Kivu...
CAGCAGGTAGCTGTGCGTGTTGGCGATGAAGAGGTGCTCGACGCTGTCCTCTTCCTTCGCGGTCAGCCCCACCACGCCCCGGCCGCCCCGGCCCTGGGTGCGGTAGGTGTCGATGGGCACGCGCTTCACGTAACCGTCGCGGGTCATGGTGATGATGACGTCCTCTTCATCGATCAGGTCCTCGATGGAGAGCTCGGCGGCCTCCTCGGCGCGGATGCGCGAACGGCGCGCGTCGCCATGGCGCTTCTTCACATCCAGCAGTTCATCCTTCACCACCTGCATCAGCTTGCGCACGTTGGCGAGCAGGTCTTCCAGGTAGGCGATCCGCTGGATAACCTCCTTATATTCCTTCTCGATCTTCTCGATCTCGAGGGAGGTGAGGCGATGGAGTTGCAGGTCGAGGACGGCTTGCGCCTGCCTCTCGCTCATGGCGAAGCCCTGCATGAGGGCTTCGCGGGCCATGGTCGGCGTGCGGCTTTCGCGAATGGTGCGGATTACATCGTCCAGGTTCTGCAGGGCGATGCGGTAACCCTCCAGGATGTGGGCGCGGTCGCGCTGCTGCTTCAATTCATGTTTCGTGCGGCGGGTGACCACCACGCGGCGATGCTCGAGAAATTCGCGCAGCAGGTCTATCATGGTCAGCGTGCGCGGCTCGGGCTTGCCGTTCACCTGGATGATGCCCACCATGTTGAAGTTGAATCTTTTCCGCAGCGGCGTGTGCTTGTAGAGCTGGTTGAGGATGACGTGCGGGTTGGCGTCGCGCTTCAGTTCGATGACCAGCTTCATTCCCACGCGGTCGGACTCGTCGCGCAGGTCGGCGATGCCCTGTATTTTTTTATCCTTCACCAGCTCGGCGATCTGCTCGACCAGGCGGGACTTGTTCACTTGGTAAGGCAGCTCGGTGACGATGATCGCGGTTTTGCCGCTCTCCGCCGGCTCGATGTGGGTGCGGGCCTGCATGGTACACGCGCCGTTGCCGGTGGCGTAGGCGTCGCGGATGCCCGCGGTGCCGAGGATGAGGCCGCCGGTCGGGAAATCCGGGCCGGGCATAACTTCGAGCAGCTCATCCACGGTGATATCGTAATTCTTCTCGATCATCAATGAACAAGCGTCGATGACTTCGCCCAGGTTGTGCGGGGCGATTTCGGTGGCCATCCCCACCGCGATGCCGCTGGCGCCGTTGCAGATTAGATTGGGAAAGGCGGCGGGCAGCACCGTCGGCTCTTTGGTGGTCTCATCGAAGTTGGGGATGAAGTCCACCGTGTCCTTCTCGAGATCGGCCAGCAACTCCGCGCCGAGCTGGGTCAGTTTCGCTTCGGTATAGCGCATGGCCGCCGGCGGGTCGCCGTCCACCGAGCCGAAATTCCCCTTGGGGTGGGCCAGCGGGTAGCGCGCGTTCCAGTCCTGCGCCATGCGGACCAGCGTGTCATAAATGGAGGCGTCGCCGTGGGGATGGTATTTGCCCATGCATTCGCCGACGATGGCGGCGCACTTGCGCGTGTTCCCGCCGGGCGACAGGTTCAGCTCGGACATGGCATAAAGCACGCGGCGTTGCGACGGCTTCAGTCCGTCGCGCACGTCGGGCAGCGCGCGGCTGATAATCACGCTCATGGCGAAGCGCAGATATGAATCCTTCATCTCATCGACGATCGAAATATCGGTGATTTCACGGGCAATGGGTTTATCGTCAGGCATCGCTACTCCTAATTCTCACACGTTCTTCGCGCGTGGACATTGCCGGATCATTGGGAACGATTCCAGAGTCTCAACGCGCGGATCTCGCCTATCGGCGGTTTTAAGACCCATCATTATACCATTTTTACAGGGGGTACGGAAGAGAAAAGCGGTAACTCGACGGAGGAGCGCACGGTATACGGGGCGATGTTCTTCGACGGGAGAAGTGGTAATAATGGATTATTTCGTAAAAATAATATCGAGTGAATTGCTTTGTCGTCTACACCCACCCCTTCCGCTTCTTATGCTTCGGTATATTCGGCCCGGAACGCTTGGGTGGATGATGGGCGAGATCGGGGAGAAACCTGACTAAGGGAATGGGATTGTCGTCGTCGCCGAGGGAGATGTCGCGTTTTTCCGGGGGGATGGCATCCAGATCGACTAGGCCTAGCACGACGAATTCGAGCCTTTGCTTCCCGGGGAGGAACCGCTCGCCCGCGTGCTGCACAATGCTTTCAACTTTGTCACGCGCCAGCACGACCACCGGGCAGGAGGCACAGAAGGCGCCGGCAGCGATGCTCGTGAGAAACGACTCGATATCGCCGGCGACGTTGCGTATCTCGAGAAGATATGTCTGGTGGTCACGCTCCAGCGGCTTTCCGCACTCCGGACAACGCTCCGGATCGGTCACCTGATCCGAATAATACACCCGACGAGGTATGGCGGCATTGAATTTTGACATCTTTCCCTCTTGTCGCGGCTCAGATATGATACAATCAGTTCAAATCCTCTTTAAGCGGCATATTGCACCTCTGAATTACTAACCCGCAATTTCTCGCCAACAGGCGCAGATTTTGTCTTTGGTTGCGGCGTAGCCGCCCTGAGTGTTCGATAACTTCGTCATGGAATAGATGACTCAAGTCCTCCGGCGTGCGAAAATCGACCTTGCGGCCAACGATATCCGATAACTCCTCTTCCATTTCAACCATGTCGAACAGAGTCATGCCGTTGCCCGGGTTCGAACCATACCAGCATATCCACATCGCTATCCGGACGGAAGTCTTCGCGCAACACCGAGCCGAAGACGGCCAGTTTCGCAATATGATGTTGCCGGCAAAACGCAGCGATGCGTTCATGATCCAGGGGAACGCGCACCATGCCAAATCCTCCTTTCATGGTCTAATATTATCATATCTTTCAGCTTTTCACTAACGCAGGCATGATGCGGCGGCAGGTAAGCATTTGCTCCCGAGCCGCCGCATTTCATGGCATGACGAAGGCGGTGTCGCCAATTACGCCCACTTTTTGCCCAGTTCCGCGAGTCCGGCGCGGCCCAGGTCTTCGGGGGTCATAACGATGTGGAACCGTACGTCCGCGTCAAAGAGAAGAAACCAGGGTTCGCTAAAGGAGGGAATCCGTGACGGTTCCGCGATATCGACGATCAGCATAACCGTCCGCCATCCTTCGATCTCAGTGAAATAGACAGCTTCCGGTTTCAGCTCGTCGAGGATTTGTCGCATCGATTCTTCCACGGTGCCGTCTTTCACCCTCTCGTTGAATTCCTGGTGAGGAATGCTCACCTGCATCAACATACGCATGTCAATCTCCTTCCGCATCCAGCGTACCGTAACCGGAATTGCCGATATGTCGAAATGCAGCAACAGTTGAACGGCTTGTATGAGAAGGATGATATGCCGATGAATCAGGCAAATGAAAGGGACAGGCCGTTGCGGCCTGTCCCCCATTCCTGACGATTCAACCCGGTGTTACTTTTTGCCGCGGGTCGGAGCGGCGGCGGAGAATACCGAGCTGTTCACAGTGATGTTGTTCGCCCAGACGACCTGGTAGTAGGGGTCGAACCAGCCGCCATCGACGACCAGCATGACGGCCAGCACCCGCTTGCCGTTCAGCAGGGCCAGCGCGCCGGCGTAATCCGAATACCCGGACGGCCCACCGAACTGGGTGATGTCGTAGATACCCGCCGTGCTGCCGATCAGGTTGCCGGTGTTCAGCCAGTCGGTGGGGTCGCCATAAAAGTAGGGGTACTGCTCCAGCACGTATACGAAGGCCCAGCCATCGCCCACGTATGGATCGAAAATCCCGTCGTCATCCATGTCGATGGCGAGGGCGAAGCGCGGCGAGCCGCCGCCCCACGGGGTCACAGCCATCCAGTCGGTGCTCAACCGGTAGATGTCCTGGAAATACAGCGAATCCGGCGTGTAGAGCACCTCGCCGCCGGTGACGCCGTAATATTGTGACGGGTCCAATTCCGAGGTCATCTGCACGACCCAAGGCGACTGCCGCAGGCCGGATTTGATGATCGTTGCCGTACCACCCAGCTCCCATGGGCTCGTGGGGGGGGCGGCAACGGCGCTCAGCGTGCTTAAGCACGCTAAGGCGATGGCAAGCAAGGCGATGCGCATAGTTACAATACTTTTCATAGGTTCCCTCCGTTTTCCGACAGGTTAAAAGATAAGGCCGGCGCATGAAACGGTCCGTTTCAGAGATGTCTATTTATATTATACTTAATTTGCCGTTACTACAAGTGGGCGAGCATGCCTTACAAGTTAGTTTGTGCTCTAATCGGCATACCTCCGAGATTACGGGCGGCTAGCGTTGTGGTCAGAACCTGGATGTATGGGATTTTGTGATTAAAGGATTACAATAATCGCTGTCATTCTCCTCGATCCTCCCGGATCAGCGGTGTGCTATCCGCGAATTGACGACCTTCTTCTTCCCACAATCGATCCAGGTCGCGAAGCGCCTGTAATCGCCGGGCATGTGCCGCATCGCTCTCCAGGCTTTGTATTATGCGTGTAAGCGCCTCCGCTGAAATAGAACGATGCGATTGCACGGCAGCCTGCTTGAGGCGTTGATATATCGATTCGGGTACATTCCGCAAAAGAATATTAGCCATTCTGATACACCTTCGGTTATTATACCTTTTCATTCACGCTGGCCTTTTACGATATACCTACCGGCACAGGTAATAAGATTTGGATTTTTGCAGGAATATCCACCCTTGGAAAACGAATATAGTACAATCCCGAAGGTAAGGACCAATCCCATGACCAAGCGCGAACGATTTCTGGCCTTTGCCAATTTCCAGCCGGTGGACCGCATTCCCCGGCGCGCAAGCTATACGCCACCCCAACTCGAGCGGATCACCGCCTTCCTGGGGAAGAGTCCGTATGAGTTTTTCGACAACGACACGGGCGGGGGCGCGGGGCTGACGCCGCCGGAGGGATTCCAGCCGCCGGATTACCGCGTATATCACGAGGAGTGGCTGGATAACCCGGACTTCAGCATCGACGGCAACGGCTGCGGGCACCTGGGACACGGCTTTTACCACTTCACCGAATACATCAGCCCGCTGCGCAACGCGATCAGCTTCCGCGAAATCGAAGAGTATCCGCTGGCGAGCAACGCGGGGTGGTCGGACGCTATCCTGCGCGCCGCCTGCGAGCAGGCGCACGCCGCGGGGAACCACGCGGAAATCTTCGTGGGGCACATGTATGAAAACGCCTGGCAGGTGCGCGGTTACCAGCCCTTCCTGATGGACCTGCTGGAGCAGCGCGAGTGGGCGGAGCTGCTGCTCGACCGCTTCTGCGACAACAACGCCCGCGTGGCGGAGGCGGCGGCGCGCGCCGGCTACGACTGCATCGCCACCGGCGACGACGTGGCGAACCAGAACGCGCTGATGTTCCAGCCAGAGCTGTGGCGCGAGGTAATGAAGCCGCGCTGGGCGCGGGTAATCGCCGCCGCGCGCGCCATCAAGCCGGACATCCACGTCTGGTATCACTCGGACGGCAACGTGTGGGACATCCTGGATGACCTGATGGAGATCGGCGTCACCATCCTCAACCCGGTGCAGCCCGAGTGCATGGACCCCCTCGAGGTGCGCCGACGCTGCGGCAAGCGGCTGGCCTTCGACGGCTGCATGGGCACGCAGAGCACGATGCCTTTCGGCACGGTCGAGGACGTGCGCCGCCGGGTACGCGAGCTGGTTTCCGCGCTCGACGGCAAAAACGGCGGCTTGATGCTCGCTCCCACCCACGTGCTGGAGCCGGAAGTGCCGCCGGAGAACATCGTGGCGTTTTACGACGAATGCGGGAAAGTATAGACAAATGGGGCCAGGAAAGCAGCCTCGCAAGATAATGACAACCGTCGGAATGATTCCAGCGGTAACACGGCTTTCCCTTGACACATCCTCCGATAATTTCTACAATTTAAGCGGCGTTTGCGAAATTCATCACAAGCGCCAAATTTTTGCGCCTGCCGCCGTTTCCGCACCAAGGCAGTTCGTAAAACGGACGAAAGTGATTGAACATTGTCGTATTCCTGACGGTTCCGCGACGTGACGAAGGAGTAACCTGTGTTCGAAATCGAATGTCCTGATATTCAGTGAGGAGGTTAATCCCCATGGCAGTGAAAATCGGCATCAATGGGTTCGGCCGCATAGGCCGCCAGGTAGCCAAGCGACTGTTCGATGAGTATGGAAGCGCGATCGATATTGTCGGTATCAACGATCTAACCGATGCGAAGACCCTCGCCCACCTGTACAAATACGACAGCAACTACGGTATCGTCGATGACTCCGTAGCGGCGAAGGAGAACTCCATCGTCATCAACGGCAAGGAGATCGGCATTTGCGCGATCAAGGACCCGGCGCAGCTTCCCTGGAAAGACCTGGGAGTGCAGATCGTCATCGAATCGACCGGCCTGTTCACCGACGCGACCAAGGCGAAGGCGCATATCGACGCCGGCGCTAAAAAGGTCATCATCAGCGCTCCCGCGAAGGGCGAGGACGCCACCTTCGTGATGGGCGTAAACGAGAAAACCTACGATCCCGCGAAGCACAACATCATCTCCAACGCCTCATGCACCACCAACTGCCTGGCGCCGGTGGCCAAGGTGCTTGACGAGAGCTTCGGCATCGAGAGCGGTCTGATGACCACCATTCACTCTTACACCAATGACCAGCGCATCCTCGACATGCCGCACAAGGACCTGCGCCGCGCCCGCGCCGCCGCATTGTCGATGATTCCTACCACCACCGGCGCCGCCAAGGCCGTCGCCCTGGTGCTGCCGCAGCTCAAGGGCAAGGTGCACGGCTTCTCCATGCGCGTGCCCACTCCCACCGTCTCCGTGGTGGACCTGACCTGCAACCTGGCGAAGACCGCTACCGCCGATGCGATCAATGATGCGATGAAGGCGGCTTCCGAAGGCGCGCTGAAGGGCGTCCTCGCCTTTACCATGGAAGAGCTGGTCTCCATCGATTTCAAGGGCAACAGCAACAGCGCAATCGTGGATGGCCTTAGCACCATGCAGATCGGCGACAAGCTGGTCAAGGTGCTGGCCTGGTACGACAACGAGTGGGGTTATAGCTGCCGCCTGGCCGACCTGACCGCGTTGGTAGCGAGCAAACTGTAAAAAGAAAGTGGCGAGTGGCGGGTGGCGAGTGTTTTCCGGTTCATGGAAGGTAGGCACGTCCCGGTCAGCTTTCCAGGGACATCATCACTCGCCACTCGCCACTAAGGAGCACATTATGGCGAAGAAAACTATCGACGATCTGCGCGATCTCCAGGGCAAGCGCGCGCTGGTCCGGGTGGACTTCAACGTATCGATCAAGCCGAAGCTGCCCGCCACCCGCGACGAAGCGGTCATCACAGATGATACGCGCATCCGCGCCGCGCTGCCGACCATCCGCGCGCTGATCGGCAAAGGCGCGAAGGTCATCCTCATGTCGCACCTGGGCCGCCCGGACGGGCAGGTGGTGGAGGGCCTGCGGCTGGACGTGGCGGCAAAACGGTTGGGCGAGCTGCTCGGCAAGCCGGTAAAGAAGGTGGACGATTGCGTCGGCCCCGAAGTGGAGACCGCGGTTGCCGCCCTGCAGCCGGGCGACGTATTGATGCTGGAGAACGTCCGCTTCCATGCTGAGGAGGAGTCGAAGGATGACGCCATGCGCCTGCCCTTTGCGGAACAGTTGGCGAAGCTCGGTGACGTCTATGTGAACGACGCGTTTGGCACCGCTCACCGTGACCACGCTTCGACCGCCAGCGTCGCCCGTTTTCTTCGTCCCGCGGTGGCCGGTTACCTGATCGCGAAGGAGATCGACACGCTGGGCCACGCGCTGGAGAACCCGCCGCGCCCGTTCATCACCATCCTCGGCGGCGCCAAGGTGAAGGACAAGCTGAAGCTGATCGACAACATGATCGGCAAGGTGGACGCGCTGCTCATCGGCGGCGGCATGACCTTCACCTTTTACAAGGCGAAGGGATATGAGATAGGCAACTCGCTGCTCGACGCCGAGCGCGTCAGCGCCGTGCAGGAAATCCTGGCAAAGGCGGAGCAGCGGGGTACGGCGATCGTGCTGCCGGAGGACGTGGTGATCACCTCGCAGTCAATCGACGAAGTGCTCGCCAACAAAACCGGCGAAGGCATTCCCACCCGGGTGGTGGACGCGAACGGGATCCCCGCCGGCTGGATGGGCCTGGATATCGGTCCAAAGGGGATTGCCGAGTTCTCGAAACACATCAAGGAAGCGAAGCTGATCGTGTGGAACGGCCCGGTGGGCCTGTCGGAAAATCCGGCCTTCGCCCAGGGCACCGCGGCCATCGCCGAACAAATGGCAACCACCGATGCCTTTACCATCATCGGCGGCGGCGATACCGCGGAAGCGGTCGCCCGCATGGGTTATGCCGAGCAGATGAACTTCATCTCCACCGGCGGCGGCGCCTCGCTGGAATTCTTGGAAGGCACACCCCTGCCCGGCGTGACGGCGCTGGACGACAAGTAGCGCGCTTACTACACACGAATCGCTGGAATATGGTAAAGTAAGATTGACAACAGCATACAGTGCTTGGAAGGCGAACCGCCCCCTGTAACCGGGGGCGGTTGTCTTTGGTAGGGAACGCCCTCCGTGGCGTTCCGGTTGCGGTTAATACGCACGGTAGGGAACGCCCTCCTAATCACTTTCTCCCGCCCGGTTCGTCAGGTATTTGGCCGCGACGGATCGCAGCGGCGCCGTTGCGGGCGCTTCCCGGCTGATTGCCTCCAATGCATCCAGGTCGGTTAACCACCCCTCGTCACCGGGGGCGAAGAGGCAGATGCTGCCGGGCCGGTATTCCGTCAGTAAGGCGTCATCGAGAAAGTAGTAGTACCGGTCGCTCTGCCGCACCGGGTAGATGCGCATATGCGGCGGTATGTCGTTCGGGCGGAACCAGAGTTTGATCTCGCGCTCGGCTTCCTCCTCGGTGGCGGAGGCGTGGATCAGGTTATCCCAGCGGTCGCCGATCTGTTTCCCCGCCTCATCGAACAGCGGCACCACGGTGCCCAGCGAGCGGACGCTGCCCGGCTTCTTATCGCGCGCGATGTGCGGATTTGTCGGCCCCACCAGGTCGCGCAGGCGGCACACGGCGTCCTGCCCCTGGTAGACGATGGCGATGACGCGCTGCTTCTGCGGCGAGTTCGGATAATGTAGCTTGCCGCGGATATACTCGACCAGCGACGGAAAAAATACTTTACCGCGGTGTTCGAAGTAATGCTCTCCGGCCAGCATGTCGGTAACGTGCACCACTTTAAGGCCGGCGAAGCGCAAGCCGGTATGAAATTCGGACAATTGCGACAGCACGTAGCCGGTCAACGAATTTTTCAGCGCGTCGGGTTTGATGAGGGCCAGCGTCTGCGCGAGCTCCGGATTCTGCATATGGTCTCCTTCATGAATAATCGTGATATGGTATAGGTGATTCGTCCGTCATACTACGACACATGCGATTGGATGTCAAAGGAAAAGCGCCGACCTTTCGTGCTCGATTCGAACGCGAATCTTCCAGCGCTGGAGGAGATGCCGCCGGTTGTCGTATAATATATCGACACCAGGTGAAAGTGAGAACACCAACGATGCCCGAGCAATCTTCAGACAATCCGCCCGGCGCCGCCCTCTGGGGCGGGCGGTTTTCCACCGGCGTCAACGCGGCGTTGCACCACTTCCAGGCATCGCTGCCTTTCGACGCCCGCATGTGGCGCGAAGATATCGCCGCCGGCATCGCCCACGCGCGCATGCTCGGTGCGACGGGCATCATCACGCCGGAAGAAGCGGAAAAGCTGATCGGCGGATTGCGGGCGCTGCTCGAAGAATGGGAGCCGCACGGACCGGCAATCGACGAGCAGGAGGACATTCACAGCAAGGTGGAGGCGGCGCTGCGCGAGCGGCTGGGCCCGCTGGCGGGGAAGCTGCATACCGCGCGCAGCCGCAATGACCAGGTGGCGACCGATTTTCGATTGTATCTGCGGCATGGGTGCGACGAGCTGGACGCGCGGCTGCGGGAGACGCAACGGGCGCTCGTCGCCTGCGCGGAGGCGCACTTCGACGCGGTGATGCCGGGTTTTACCCACCTGCAGCATGCGCAGCCGGTATCGACGGCGCACCACCTGCTGGCTTATGTGTGGATGCTGGCGCGCGACCGCGAGCGGGTGGCGGACGCGCGGCGGCGCATCAACCGGCTGCCGCTGGGCGCGGCGGCGCTGGCGGGAACTAGGTTTCCGGTGGACCGGCAAATGGTAGCTGTTGAGCTGGGTTTCGAAAGCGTGCTGGAGAACAGCATGGACGCGGTAGCCGACCGCGATTTCGCGGTTGAATTCCTCTCCGCCTGCAGCCTGGTGATGGTTCACCTGTCCAGGTTGTGCGAGGAGATCATCTTATGGGCCAGCCAGGAGTTCGCCTGGGTCGAGCTGCCGGAGGGCTACTGCACGGGCAGCAGCATCATGCCGCAGAAGAAGAACCCGGACGGCGCCGAGCTGATCCGCGGCAAGTCGGGCCGCGTGTTCGGAGACCTGCTGGGACTGCTAACCGTGTTGAAGGGCCTGCCGCTGGCCTATAACAAAGACCTGCAGGAGGACAAGGAGGCGGCCTTCGACGCGCATGACACCACGCTGGCCTGTCTGGAGATCGCCGCCGGCATGGTGCGGGGAATGAAATTCCGTGCCGAGCGGATGCTGGCGGCGCTGGCGGGCGATATGAGCGCCGCCACTGAAATCGCCGATTACCTGGCCGGTAAAGGCATGCCTTTCCGCCAGGCGCACCGCGTCAGCGGCGAGATCGTGCGTTATGCCGAGAGCCGCGGGCTGGGGCTCGATGGTCTTACACTGGAAGAATTGCAGGTATTTTCCGACCTTATCGAGGCAGACTTGCCGCCGCTCCTCACCCCGCGGGCGGTAGTCGCCGCCAAGACTTCCCTCGGCGGCGCCGCGCCGGAGCGGGTGCGGGAGCAGTTGATAAAGGCGAAGGAAGCGGTTGGATGAACAATAAAGTGGCTAGTGGTTAGTGACGAGTGATTAGTGATCGGATTATTCCCAGTATCAGCTTCCTGTTGAAAAGGATACCAGCCACCAGCCACTCGTCACTCGCCACTATTCTTACTGTTTCAATATCGGGCACGCCTCGGTTCCCTGATATGGCGCTACGGTGACAGATTTCATGCGGTCGCCGATTTCGATATTGTTCACCGCGTCCTGTCCTTCCTTCACCCAGCCGAAGATGGCGTATTTTTCATCGAAGCCCGGCATATCGCAGTTGAGGATGTAGAACTGGCTGCCGGCGGAGTTCATATCCTGCGCGCGCGCCATGCCGATGGCGCCGGTTTTATTCAGCAAATTGTTCTTTTCGAACCGGATCATGTATCCCGGACCACCGCGCCCATTGCCATCCGGATCGCCGCCCTGCACGAGCTTCATTCCTTCGCCCGTTTCGACACGGTGGAAAACAATGCCGTCGTAAAATTTCGCCTGCGCCAGCTTGATGAAATTCGCTGCTGTAATCGGCGCCTCTTTTCCCTCCAGCACCAGCACGATCGTCTTTTCCTTTTTCTTTGTCTGGAGGATGATGGTCACCAGGTAGCGCCCCTGCTTGCGCACGGCCTCAACGTCGGCTTTAGTCGGCGGCGGTTGCGTCGCCGCCATCGGCATGGGGGTCAGGATGGGACAGACTTCGTCGCCCGCGTAAGGTTCGACCGTGGCTGTTTTGATGAGATCGCCTTTCTGAATTTCATCGACGACCGTCATGTCGCTCTTTACCCAGCCGAAAATCTGGAATTGCCCATCGTACATCGGCAGGACGTTGCGCGAGATGAGAAACTGACTGCCGGATAGCTGAGTAGTTCCAACGCTAAGCATACTGATCGCGCCGCGTTTGTGCATACGTAAATTCGGCGATGCCTCCAGCGGAAGACGATATCCGGGGCCGGCGCCGGTCGGATCTCCAGCCGAGACGAAGCCGAGTTCGATCCCGGTTTCCAGCTTCGACGATATGACAGAGGGAAAATCCATTCCGTCGTAATAATTCTCCTTGATCAACTTCACGAAGTTGGCCACCGTCACCGGCATGTATGCCCCTTCAAGCACGATCTCGATTGTCTTTTCGTTTTCCAGCGTCAGCGTCGCCAGGTATCGTCCCTGTTTCCGCACCGCCTGGATTTCCTCCGGTGTCGGCGGCTGCAGCGCCGCTCCATCCGCCAGCGCCAGCAGCGGCATCAAGCAAAGTAACAACATAATAATAGCTCTGGTAAGCATGGAGTCTCCTTCACGGTATCGGCAGACGGCAGTAGATAATCTGTGCTACATTATACCAGCGTCCGGCCAGACTTGCCAGCACATGGCAGTTGCTATCCATATTCCCATGCGCATCGCGAGCAAACCACCGCCGTTACTATTGATCTTCCCGCCGGATATCCGGCCAATTGTCCTAAGAAGAAAAAGGAATCATCGTGTCGTCGCGCGGGGCACAACACACAGTCTTCTCAGTCTTACTTAGTCTTTTATAGTCTTTATTGGTGGAAGATTTTTCCAGGGGGGTGGAAGTTTCTGCCAGGGGGGTGGAAGATTCTGCCAGGGGGTGAATGGTGAATGGTGAATGGTGAATGGTGAATAGTGAATGGTGAATAGTGAATGGTGAATAGTGAATGGTGAAGGACGGATAAATGGGGAGCCTACCTGCCGTTAGATTAGCTTTCTGGTCATCGGTTATTCATCATTCACCATTCACCACTCACCATTCACCACTCACCATTCACCACTCACCACTCTCCATTCACCACTCTCCATTCACCACTCACCATTCACCACTCACCATTCACCA
>Ga0172368_10006319_pt1 | contig 12807 bp, 11 predicted proteins | sample Lak11m_FD_114540 | JGI IMG/M metagenome (GOLD analysis project Ga0172368, IMG submission 114540) | Freshwater microbial communities from Kabuno Bay, South-Kivu, Congo - kab_022012_11m | ecosystem: Environmental > Aquatic > Freshwater > Lake | place: Democratic Republic of the Congo: South-Kivu...
AAAGAAGAAGGAAAGTATTGCGATACATAAAACTAACTTTTTCATGATACACCTCAAATGTTTCTTGAAATAACTCAATCATCGTGCCGGATAAAATTGAAAGAAAAACAAGATTTTTCAACCAAAGTGTATAATGGAAAGGACAAAGATTTTGTTTTTGTAGATACAATCACTCCTATTCTTCCATCACACATCTAAATCCAAAATCTGGTCCTTTTACAGAAGGATTGCTGCTGCCTCTATCTGAAACTCTACAACCGTTTACGACTATATCGCCTTCTCCGTGCGGCACGGTGAAACTTGCCCACGAGCCTCCGCGAATAACTTTTACCGTTCCGGTTGATGGTCCTTTTGGATTTGAACTTGAAGAAACGGTGAAATAATTTTCATCAAACCAATCGGAACACCATTCCCAAACATTTCCGCTCATATCAAAAATGCCGAGTTCATTTCCTTTTTTAGTGCCGGCGTTGTGGGTTTGTCCAACTGAATTACCAAAATTCCATGAGACTTCATTGAGAGAATCGCCGCCGCTGTACAAAAAACCTGAACTCACTTTTCCTCCACGCGCAGCAAATTCCCATTCAGCTTCGGTCGGTAGTCTGATAATTTTCCCCGTTTGGATAGAAGCCCATTTACAAAATTCGTCTGCGTCGTTCCAGGTAATGTTGGTAACAGGTTTGTTTCCTCTTCCCCAACCGTTATCGCTTGGAAATGCGCGCCCGGTAGCATCGCAAAATAAATCATACTGCTCGTAGGTAACTTCATATTTACTCATGCTGAAATTATTTAGTGAAACTGTGTGCACCGGTTTTTCGTCCGGATCGCCCTTTTCACTTCCCATTAAAAAAGAAGCTCCTTCAACGTGAATCCAATTTAAATTTAATTGAATAACCGTATCCTCACCGGTTGTAAATTGAAATACTTCTGACCAGGCTGAAGAGTTTTTTCCGCCGGCAGCGTTTACTCTCCAATAATAAAGTGTATTTGGTTGAAGGATGATTCCCATTTTGTAAGATGACGTAACCTCCGAATGATCCAAAATCATATTCGAAAAATCATGTTGAGCCGAAACTTGTAAACGGTAACTTGCAGCGCCTTCACATTGGCTCCACCTGAATATCGGTTTGCGAATCACGTTTGCCGCTTGATTAACCGGCGCAATTAGCGTTGGTGCGTTTGGGGTTGAAGAATCAACCGGATTTGTATTTTTCTTGCAGCCGGACAGAGCAAGCAAAACCATCATGCAAAAAAGAAGAAGCGTGTTTTTCATGTTCCTTTATTCCTGAAAAAGATGGTGCAAGTTATTTTATTACAATGCTAATTCCAATTAAACAATCTCCGTCCGGCAGTTCCAAATTATTGATTTCATTCTTATGTTTGCGTATCGATTTATTGAGTACACAACATTTTTATATTCAGAAGAAATTTGAGGATGAGCATGAGATTTTCATTAAACGTAGATCATATAGCCGTGTTGAGAAATGCGCGCGGAGAAATTCAACCCGACCCCGTAACCGCGGCATTATTGGCTGAGCAAGCCGGTGTGGACGGGATCGTCGTTCATCTGCGTGAAGATAGAAGACATATTAATGAGCGCGACCTCCGCCTGCTTCGCGAACTTATCACCACCAAACTTGATCTTGAAATGGCGGCGGTTGAGGAAATTATCGGTATCGCTTGCGATGTACAACCTGAACTTGCAACCATTGTTCCCGAAAGACGCCAGGAACTTACTACCGAAGGAGGAATAAATGTTATTGATTCGATCAGTCATTTAAAATCAGCAATAAAAGATTTACACAAACGGGAAATTGAAGTGTCTCTTTTCATCGAGCCTGAAATAGAGCAAATTGATGCGGCGGCGGAAATTGAATCCGACTATATTGAAATTCACACCGGAACGTTCGCGAACGCTTTAACCGAAGCAGATAAGTTTGATGAATTGGAAAAAATCAGATTAGCCGCTAAACATGCAAAGAAGCTTGGGCTTGGCGTAAACGCCGGACACGGATTAAATTATTCAAACATCAAAATCTTCCGAGAGGTTGAAGGAATTGATGAAGTAAGCATCGGGCAGGCGGTTATTGCACGCGCTGTATTTGTTGGGTTGAACGAAGCCATCCGCGAAATGATGCAGTTGCTCGGCAAGTGAGTAAAAATTATTTAGCAGTCGTCGTCACGCAGAGATGTTCGCTTGTTGCCGGCTGCTAAAATTTTTCTGTTCATAAAATAAATTTGTAGTTTCTCTTTTCGTCGGTTAAATTCCGTCCGATTAAAACCACCATTTACTTCTCAAACTGTTCATCGAGAAGTGAAGTAACCTGCGCTTTTGATTGAATGCTGCTGGTCGCTTTAACCACTTTACCGTTTTTGTAGTAGATAACGAACGGGATTCCGCGAAACGATTCGCATTCTTTTAAATCACGAATTACGTATGCGTCGGGGAGATCAAATTCCATATCGGCAAATTTTACATTTTTGTAATCAGCTTCAAGCTCTTGCATAACACTATAAACCGGGATGCACATCGGACCCATTCTACCGCAGCAAACCATAACATTTTCATTTTCCTTTAATAGCTGTGCGTGTTCTTCTGCGGATAAAATATGAGTTAACTTGGTTTGTAACATTCTTAACCTTTTTGTTGATTGTATTTTTTGTTCCGTTTGATGAACGTTTTGGGAAAGAGATTCTTTAAAAATGAAAGGATAAAATTTGATGAATTTTTTCCATCTTCAAATTTATTAAATTGAATATGTGGTTTTCTAATTTGATAGAGCACTCAAACTTTTTTAATTAAGCAGAAAGAATAAAATGAAATATAAAATCCTTGGTAAAAGCGGACTTCGCGTCTCGGAGATTTGTCTCGGCACAATGGGTTTTGGAACCGAATGGACTTACGGAGCCGATAAAGATGAGAGTAAAAAAGTTTTCGATGCGTTTCTAAATTCCGGAGGAAATTTTATTGATACGGCAAACCGCTATACGGAAGGTTCAAGCGAAAAATTCCTCGGTGAATTTATTCAAGCTGAACGGAACAATCTTGTTGTTGCGACAAAATATACGCTCTATACACAGCGCGGAAATGTAAATGACGGCGGCAATCACCGGAAAAATCTTGTGCAATCAATTGAAGGAAGTTTGAATAGATTGAACACCAGCTACGTTGATTTACTTTATCTTCATGCATGGGATTTTACTGTTGGAGTTGAAGAAGTTTTGCGCAATCTTCAATACCTTGTGCAATCCGGTAAAGTTTTGCACATCGCAATTTCAGATACACCTGCGTGGATTATCTCGCAAGGAAATGCAATTGCAGAGCTTCGAGGATGGAGTTCATTTGTTGCGGTGCAAGCCGAATATAGTTTAACGCAAAGAACGCCTGAACGCGACATCATTCCGATGTGCAACGCGAATAACGTTGCCGTTACTGCATGGGCGCCGCTTGCCGGAGGAGCGCTTACCGGTAAATATTTAAACAACAATGATTCATCGCTTCGTTTAAAATCCACAAGCCAGCGTTTGAATGAGCGGAATACGACAATAGCAAAAGAAGTTGTTTCGGTAGCAAATGAAATTGGATGCGGCGCTTCTCACGTTGCCCTTAATTGGATTCGCAAACAAAAAGGAACAATCATTCCCATTGTCGGCGCGCGTAAAGAAGAACAAATTAAAGAGAGTTTGCAATGTTTGAATTTTGATTTGTCTTCCGAACAAATGAATCGTTTAAATGAAATAAGCAAAATAGAACCAGGATTCCCGCACGATTTTCTCGCCTCTGATGTGGTAAAGGAAGTGATCTTCGGCGGAACGAAGGACAAAATTCAATTTTAATTTTTTATTAATTTAGTAGAGTAACAATTTTAGGGAGTAAAATGCTCACTCGTATTTCGTTTATTTTTCTTTTAGTTCTCGCCGGAAATCTTCAGGCGCAATCTCCACATGGGCAGCAGCTTAAAATAGATTGCGGTGATTGCCATTCTTCAAAAGGATGGAGTCCGTTAAACAGCGAATTAAAGTTTGATCATCAGTCCACAAGTTTTGAATTAATCGGACAGCATCAAACCGTATCATGCAAATCGTGCCATCAAACGTTAGAGTTTAATAAAGCTGAAACGAATTGCAACGGCTGCCATTTTGATGTGCACAATTCTACCACTTCATTTGTTTGCGAGAAATGCCACACACCCGAAAGTTGGGTGGTTACCGATGTACGCGCTCTTCATCAAAACGGTAGATTCCCATTGGTCGGAATGCACTCAGTTGTGCCGTGCGAAGACTGCCATAAAAATTACGACAAATACCAATTTGATATTCTTGGCGTTCGTTGTTTCGATTGCCACGCTAATAAATATTATGCGGCGGCAAATCCTAACCATGTTTCAAGCGGCTTTAACACACAATGCGAAACATGCCACAACCTTGCAAACGATTGGAGTTTCTATCATGACGGCATCTTCCCAATTTATTCAGGTTCGCATAACGGCGGCTGGAATAAATGCAGCGATTGCCACACCGCCGAACCAAACTATCTCATTTTTACTTGCGTAGATTGTCATGCGCATGAAAAAAGTAAAATGGATTCAAAACATCAAGGTGAAGTTGGCGGATACGTTTACGAAAGCCATGCGTGTTATTCTTGTCATCCAACAGGAAGCGGTGAAGGTTAATGAAAAAGTTTTTTCTTTTACTCGCGATTTTTTCGTCCGGTGTGTTTGGTCAAGGAAACCAAAAAGTAACCGGCACAATAACCTATGTATCATCACAGAATTTTTATGTCCGTTTTGAAAATACAAGCGGCGTGTCCGTCGGCGATACTGTTTATCTTTCAGAAAGCGGAACGCAAGCGGGAACAATAAAATATTTATCTTCTCAGTCTGCAGCGTGTACTTATTTCTCAACTGCCGGAGTTGAATTGAACAGCCGTGTGTATGTTGTTACAAGCACTATTAAAAAAGATCAGCAGCCTAACAAGACAACTGAAGCGGTGAACAATCCTCCTCTTTGGAATGCGCAGAGCGGCGGTAACAACAATATTTCCGCTTCCGAAAATACCGTTGATTTAGGCGGAAGATTTTCAATCCGTTCATTTATAAATTCGTCATCAAACGCGAAGCATTCTCAAACTCAATATTGGCGGTACGGATTATCGCTGCGGAGTAGTAAGTTCGGCATAAATAATTTGGAGTTCCAAGCCACTGCAACGTATGGCTACCGCGCTGATAGCTGGAAAAATTCCGGCAGCGTTTGGAATAATCTAAAAGTTTATGATTTCTTTTTCTCCTACAAACCAACGGTTTCATTGCAAATTCAAGCCGGTAGAATCCGAAATCAAAATCTCTATTCCCTTTCAACGTTCGATGGACTGCTGTTTGATTATACGTTTTCCAAATTTCAAGTTGGTACATTCGTAGGCTCGCACCCCGATTGGCAAAACATGGGCGTGAACATTAAACTGATGCAGTACGGCGCTTTTCTTTCGCGTGAAGATTCGCTCGGTAGACTTTATATGAACAATACTCTTTCTTTTGCGAATCAAACTCATTCCGGTAAGACCGATCGAAGATTTTTATATTTTCTCCACCGCAGCCGTACCACAGATTTTTCGTTCGCCGTTTCATCTGAATTTGATCTCTACCAAGTTGAAATGAACACTCCAAAATCAATTTTCAAACCAACAAGTATTTATGCTTCTGCTTCTTACCGGTTTGATAGAAAGCTTTCATTTGATCTCAGCTATGATGCACGCAGAACTATTTATTATTTCGATTCGTTCAAGTCAACCATCGATAGCATCCTCGATACAAGGATGCGGCAGGGAGTACGTTTGGGCACTTATTATCAATGGTCGCGGACTTTCTCTGTAGGACTCAACGGCGGATTTGCAAATCAACCCGGCGATGTTCATCCATCGTTTAACGGCGGAACTTCTGTTTCTTTTACCGAACTGACGAATTTGAATTTTTCAATCGTCGGTGATTTTACTTACTTGCAAAGTAATTTTCTTAACGGATTTTCTTACGGAGTAAAAGTGAGCAAAAGCTTTCTTGCAAATACTCTTACTGCCGGATTTGGTTTCAGGCGAGTTGATTATCTTTTTGCAAGAAATACTTCCGATGGTGTATCGCAAAATATTTTTGATGCTGATGCGCACTGGCTGATATTCAAATCTCTTTATTTAAATTTCTCTTATGAATTTGTTTCCGAAAAAAGAATCTCTGCAAATAGAATTTTTATGGGAGTAAGTCAATCATTTTGATAATATGTTATTTCGGTTTTTGCTTAACACATTTAGTACTTTATTGAAAACCTCAAGGCGTAAACTTGGATAAAAAATCTCCTTCCCGTTATCAACTTATTTCTGCGTTTGCCGCAGTGTATATTATTTGGGGTTCGACCTATTTAGCAATTAGATATGCAATTATTTCTTTCCCACCGTTTTTGATGGCGGGAATTCGTTTTCTCATTTCCTCTGTAATCATTTATAGTATCGCCAGATTTTTTAGTAAAGAAAAAATAAAAGCAGCTCATTGGAAAGACGCTTTTATTGTTGGAGGCGCTCTATTGCTGGGTGGAAACGGCGGCGTTGTTTGGGCTGAACAAGTTGTTCCTTCGGGATTAACGGCGTTGATTGTCGCAACGGTTCCAATCTGGATTGTGCTGTTTGATTGGCTTCATCCGCATGGCGCTAAACCAACGCTCAAAATAATTTTGGGATTAGTGTTTGGATTTATCGGTCTGCTGATAATGATTACACTCGGCTCAATTCTTTCCGGAAGTCATGTAAATCTTTACGGTGCCGGAGCGCTGCTGCTTGCAACTTGTTCATGGGCTTGGGGTTCGGTTTATTCAAGAAAGGCAAATTTTCCAAAATCAAAATTGTTAACGGTTGCTTTGGAAATGTTTGCCGGCGGTTTGCTGCTGGTTATTACCGATAGTTTCTTTGGTGAATGGAATAAACTTAATCTCTATACTTTAACTCCACACTCAATTACGGCTTTTATTTATTTGATTGCCGTTGGCTCTGTAGTTGGATTTACCGCATACATTTGGCTACTGGAAGCTGCCGGACCCGCGAAGGCTTCTACGTATGCGTATGTTAATCCCGTAATTGCAGTAGTACTTGGATGGTTAATTGCGGGGGAAGAACTCTCAGGAAGAATTATTGTTTCTGCGCTGTTCATTATTCTGGGAGTGGTTTTTATTATAACAAAAGATTTTAAAACACTTTTCAGAAATCCGTTTAAGAAAGTAGGATAACTAAAGGTAAGTTTTTAATGCAAGTCAAAGACAAGTTTTAATGCTTTGTCTAGTTCAACCATTTTTTCTTCTGAAACTTGACCGCGGATTTTTACCAATCTTAATTGAAAATCAATAGGTCTTGTTTGAAGACAATCTGCAATTGATTTCTTAGTTAGTCCATTCTCTTTTGTTTGAAGGATAGTAACATTAGTTATGATCATTGCTTTTTTTTCATTCCATGACGTGATTGGGACTACCTGAATGATTGGAACTCTCTGATTATACGTATTATTGGTAACAACAATGCAAGGGCGTACTTTTCCGGTTTCTGATCCTTTTACCGGATTTAAATCAATATCAATTACATCTCCTCTTTTTAACAATTTCATTCCGGCCATTCCTCCATAGCAGAATCTGTCCATTGTTTCAACTCTGCATCAACCTTATAGACTTCTCCATAGAGTTTAGCGGACTCAACTAATTTACGTCTTTCAATTATTTTGCGGTATTCTTCAATAGCAGACCGCACTAACGAACTTTTATCTTTGAATCCAAGTTCACCGTACTTATCTAAAAATTTTATCTGTTTTTCTTCAAAACTTATTTTTGCTTGCTGCATAAACGCCTCTATTCGTTCTCTTATTAGCTCCTATTTACGACCCTAATATAAGAACCGTTATTGTATATTACAATATCCTATTTAGACCAAAAAGAGTTGCTTGTAATCCCAAAGCAGCTAATAAACATAGTCGAATAAATTATAAAGTTTGGGAGAGAAATTCTTGTTTCAGTAGTGTTCATAATGCTTGGAGTGGTTTTTATAATATCCCCAAAAGGAGTTTTTTAGATTTAAGAAAAAATAAAACACAACCCGCGCTGTTTCCCGCTCTACGCAGAAAAGCAAGAGAGGAAAAAATAATTATTACTGTCGAGACTTTGCGAGTTTACCACGCTTTGATGTGGCATCGTCTTTACTATTAATTCTTACTTCTGAATACCGACTTCTTCACTTCACCAACACCATCTTCTCTGTCTGCTTTACTCTTCCTCCACCCCGAACTCTTCCAATATTTCTTTTGCCATTTTTTCTGCAAGAGCCCAATCATGCAGTTTTTCTTTGGCATTTGCGGTTAGTTGTTCTTTTAGTGTTGAGATATATGAGTGATAGTTCTTTAATATTTGTTCAACGGTTTTTTCTTTTGCCGGTATTTTTATTTGATATGAAGTTTGTTGTGAGAGCAATGCAGCAAATTCCGCTTTGGCTTCACTGTCAAGCTCAAGAATGGTTTCCCCTTCTTCCGTCTTCATCTGAAATCTATTAAAGAACGCATCAGGTGTTAACCGTTTGCCGTTAGTTGGATGTGTTTCAAATTCGAGGTCATCGTAATTACCTTTTGTGTAAAAGTCTTGCGGAAATTTCTTTATACCATCCGGTAAGCAATCTTCAATTACTTTTTCTTTAACAAGATGAAAAGCTTTAAGCGGTTTTTCCTTTTGTATTTTCTTTCTCATCTTTGGCAGTTCAAGCCGTTCTTTTACAAGCTCGCACAAACCGTTATATATTTTAGGGAGATAAATCTTTGCGTCTAATCCAAGCGCTTCTACTATTTTTGTGTCAAGTTCTTTTCTGTCTTTTTGTTTTACTTCGTTAAATATCTGTAGCAATTTCCTTGAGGATAGTTTCTCATAAATATTTTGCAATCTTTCTGTATCTTTTTTTGTAAACAAAGTAGTTTTCGGCAAAAGATTTTCAGCAACTTCATAAACAGTAAGATCAAGCAACCCATCTCCTAAACTCGCTCTGGATGTTGTTTCAATAAAAAACGAGAATAAAGTAGAAGCAATCAAATATTTTGTCGTTTCATTCTCTTTGGTGTATATCTCATATAACCTTTTGTCATTCAATATTTTTATTGAGTTGTCAAATACCTTAAACACATTATCAATTCCACATGGATAAATTATTTCTGGAAACTTTTCATGTTCTAATTCCCACCAAAAAGCTCTCCCTTGCACCGAAGGCACTTCCGTCCATGAAATATTTTCTTTAGTCCGCTGCTTCTCTCCCCACTCAATATATTTCAGTGCGTACTTATCGCCTTTCTTCCGCAGATCAGCTTTGCTTTCATTACAAAGAAATAATTTATTCTTCAACTTTGAAGGATCAATAGTAATGCTTTCAGATTCCTTGGGACTCTTAATAACCGGGCGAAGATATTTCTCTTCTATTAATCCTTCCCAACCTCGTGTATTTGTGCAGTGCACAACCCCCTCTTTATCTCCCCCTTGGTAAGGGGGAGAAAGAGAGGGGGTTTGGAGATAGAAGAATTCATTAATACCGGTTTTAATCCCGAATCTTACTTCTGCGATATCTTTAAGAGGAATAAGTTTGTCTTTGCATTTATCCAACAGTTCAAAGTAAACGTCTGGGGCGCGTAAGTATTTCCCCCATTTTGCAAGCTCGCCGTCCATTTCAATTTCATTTGCAAGGAAAGATTGTTTAACCATTCGCACTCTCATCTCATCAACATCAAGCGAAGAAATGTTTTCAGCCACTACCTCCGTTTTAACGTTGTACTCTGCGCTCTCAACAATTTCTATAAGCATGTCAATAGCCTGCCATCTTTTAACAGATTCCAATTTCAAATCTTGATAAGGAATAAGTTGCGCAAATTTCTTCTTTAATTTTACAAAACGGGTGATGTTTTTATCCCGTTTTTTCTTATCGATTTCCTTTTCAAGAATTGTTACCACCGTATTTACGGCGGCATCATCAAACCAGGGTTCAGCCCAGGAGCCTATTACAGCTTTTACTTTAAAGTTATCTAAAAAGAATTCTTTTAATACGGAACCGTAAGAAACATCCAACCACGAATTAGAAGTTATAACAGCGAACATCCCATGCTCAGCAAGCAGTGTTGCCGTGTGGATAAAAATATAGGTGTAAATATCCGCCTGCCCGGAAAGTTTTAATTGAATTTGCCCTTTATCAACATATTGATTTATTTCTTTGTGTAACCGTTCGACCGGCATTTCTTTTAAATGATTTATCAATCCTTCAGTTAGGTCCTTAATAATAAAGAGCCTGGGATAGGTTAAAAAATAATCGTACGCTAAAACTTTTGTAAGATAAAGCTTGTACCCTTTCTCTTCCTTCTCAATAAGTTCCTGCCGGATGAAAGGAAAATTCCCTACAATGGCATTGTATTCGGGGATGGGTATTTTGATTTTCTTGTATGCTTTACTTGCAGATGGAGGCGGGAAATCGTAAGCGTCCCCTTTGTTTACTTTAAAAATATCGGTGCGCCTAATACGAGGAAAGTTTTCAAAGTTGGAAACATCCTGCTTGAACAAATTTATAGTGGCGAGTTCTGCCGGAAACTTAGCGATATCAAAACCCCAAATCTTATCAAGAAGTTCGTTATGTTTTATTTTTTTTGAGAGATACTTCAACCTGTCATAGATGCGGATAAGAAACGTTCCGGAGCCGCAGGTGGTATCAGCAAAATAACCTTCTTCAGTTTGCACGGCAAAACCGAGAATAAAGTCAACAAGATTTTCATTCGTAAAATATTGACCCAGTGAGTGGCGTTTATCGGGATCAATTATTTCTTCAAAAAGTTCTCCGATAACATCTTCGGGCAACTCACCGAAGTGATAAACTTTCATTTCAGAAAAGAAATCGAGAAGGTCTTTATGGCATGATTTCGGAATACCAAATTCTTCTATTTCGGATTCCTCAAAAACCGCCTGCCAATCCTTTTCTTGTGCTTTGGCAAAAGCAATTTTCAAATAGCGTTCAAAGTCCGGTTCGCCTGTTACATAAAGATCGGGTAGGTCGCTAAAGTAGCGCCTAACGGTAAGATAGAAAATAATTTTTGTTACAAGGTTGTAAACACTCTGCCGCGCAATTAAGCGGTAGTAATCTCCCGGATCGTTATAAGCAATGCCTTGCTCTTTTCCGTACTTAATAATGCGCGTTCGTTTACTTTTGTCTTTTGCAATATCGGAGTAATGCTTTTCAAACTGAGGGACGAGTTTATTAACTGTTTCCCTTATGTAATTAACAAAATAAACTTTGTCCGGTACAAATTTTCTAAACTTCCCCGTCTCGTTAAGATTAACAATTTCTTCACAAATACTGTTTACATATTTCTTAATTACCGCTTGCACATCGCCGCGCAGCCAATCATTAATATCTTGCATTACCTGTGTCGGTTCACTTGTAAGCAGAGTAAGTTTGTTCTCTTTCAGTTCATAAGCGTTAAAGTTTTGAAAATCCCACGTAAAACAATACTTAACTCCGTAACTGATCGCTTTCATTCTAAGCGTATCAAGATTTTCCTTTGCGGCAAACGGCGGTTTAATTTCTATGTACGAATAGGCTTGCCTAGCTTCGCGGTTTATCCATAAAACAATATCGCCGAAGAATGTTTTTGCATCGTACTTAGCGGGAGATTCGTTAGTCGTTTCCTTAAATGGAAGTTTATTTCGCTGAATGGTTTCGTTAAACCACTCCGTAAGCTTGCTTACAAGTTCGCGTTCGTTAGTTAATCCGGTCTGTTTGCCCATAAGTCTCTGTAATTAGTAATTCCGTATGCAAACTAAGTGAAAAATAATTTATTAAAAAAAATAATTCTAAAATAATTGGACACCATACTTTAATAAAGTTGCCACGAAAAGCCATAAGATGAAAATGTTTTATAAATCGATCTTACTTATTACGATTTTCATCAATCCATTTTTCCATATCAATATTTACTATACATCCGTGGTAACAACCTCTATTATAATTATATTCTAAAAATGTTTTGTGTTGTTCATTTATATTTTGTTGAAATACATTTGAAACCATCAACTCTTTATCTAGATATGTACTATTTCCAAAAGAGCATAATTTTGAAGTTTCATTAACTACATCACCCATCCAGATTATATCATTTATACCGCTGCCATTATACCCAGCTTTTAACATTAATGCTCTTCCATACGATAACCCTATACCGACTAAAATTGGGGTGATATTTTTCTTAATAAATTTCAAGTTCAACAAATCAATAATTGAAGATAATTTCGCAACGGTAGAAAACAAAACATCAAAGTCTGCTTTTTTCGGAGTATCAAATATCCCCCAAACACAATCTCCTTCTATGTTAACTTCTGCACAATCAATATTTCCGTTTATAATTGCTACAACTTCTGAAATGAAGCTTCGATATATTTTTGCTAAAGTTGGTCTATTGTACTTTTTAGTTAGTTCAGAGGATTTTCTAATATCCACGAACAATGCTGAACAATAGACATAGAAACCATTAGAATAAGTTAGATTGTCGCGAGAAGGAATAGAATCCAACTCTTCGTAAGTCGAGTCTTCAGCTTTTAATATTTCATCAATTCTTGCTCGGCTTTTTTCAAAATCATAGAAAATTAAATTGCTTTTCATAACTATTAAGTATTTTATCTGTAAATGAGCAAAAAAAGAGAAAGATGAGCGTTACAAAATCTATCTGCTCATTTGCAGATAAAATAGTGTTGTGCGAAACCACACGTTGTAATCTATGG
>Ga0172368_10006321_pt1 | contig 12805 bp, 16 predicted proteins | sample Lak11m_FD_114540 | JGI IMG/M metagenome (GOLD analysis project Ga0172368, IMG submission 114540) | Freshwater microbial communities from Kabuno Bay, South-Kivu, Congo - kab_022012_11m | ecosystem: Environmental > Aquatic > Freshwater > Lake | place: Democratic Republic of the Congo: South-Kivu...
CACGGAAGATGATTTCTTCTGGGGCTGGATGCTGATCAAAACGATTGATGTTGAGGAGACAGGCAGAGGCATTCCCGGGGTGAACAAAGTAACCTATTTTACAAACCATAAATTCGGTCTGGTAGGCCTCAAGGTGGAGTTTGAGGATGGCTCAGTTAAACAGGTAGGAATTTACAGCACCAATTCCAATTAATTAAAACACACAATGCCGGAGTTTGAATTTCGCCTGCTTCCGCACAAGGCGAGGTATTTTGGATTTGCACTGATCCCTCTCGGTTTTTTCTTCGGATATCTCTATTTTTTCGGCGGAAGGCCCGCCTTTTTTGAAACCAAAGTTTTTGCCGTTGTCACTACCTATCTGGAATACAGATACTTCGTATTTGCTAAAACCAATCTGCTGGATGAATTATTTGCCATTCTCTCCATCGGCGGGATCGCCCTGATCGTTTTTTCCAGAGAGAAGGAGGAAAAGGAGCATTACAATCTCCTTCGCGCCCGTGCCCTGTTGAAAGCTGTTTATATAACCCTGATATTCTGGCTGGTATCCTTCCTCCTGGTGTTCGGGTGGGCCATCTTTGCGGTATCGACGGTACTGTTTGTGGTGTTCCTGATTGTGTATTATGTGGTTTTCCGGGTCCTGATACATAAATCAACCCTTAATACATAAAAATGAAAAGGATTTCCTGGTTTGGCGTGCTAACCGGGATTCTCCTGGCGTTCCTGTCGTGCAACCAGGGCAATCTTCCGCCTGTGGCAAAACTGGTTGCCTTTCCATCCGCAGGCGACACCTCCATGCTGATGGCCGGGATTTTCGCCGAAACTCCAGGGTACTGCTTCACGGCGTCCAACCGGGGAAATCGTAATGACATGACCAGTTAGCGGGAACCGCCTATGCTGATATTTGGTGCATATTCAGGCACCAGGTATTTGAAGGCACCTGGGTTAACCATTCAGACACCTTTCTTCTCAGACGTGACGTCAGATTTGAAACCGGCCGGACCGATTATCTCTACCCTGAACTATTCTATAAGCAGATTGCAGCCAATATCAGGCCTGTGAGTGACACGATCGTCAGGAAATTCACTTCCCTTGACCTGATCATGTACGCCGGGGATTTCTGGTTCAGAGATTATGCTGAAACCTATGAAAACGCAGGCGATCTTGATCTTCCACCCAAAGGCAATATCTCCAACGGAATCGGCCTCTTCACCATGGTCCGTACTGCCGTCAAGGACAACATGACCTTTGACCGCACTTCTTTCGATTCGCTATGTAAAGGACAGTATACGAAGCAGTTGGGGTTTGTGAGATGGTAAAGGAGGTTACTGGTTACCAGTTGCTGGTTCCTTAATAACCAGCAACAAGCAACAAGCAACCAGGAACAATTGATCAAAGCTTCAGAGATGCAAAGGATTACGCCTCACTGCGTTCGGCGTGATCGCTGCGGTGGGGAGGCCTAAAACAAAAAGCTCCCTTCACTGCGTTCAGGGGGGCATTTTTATTGGGGATCGCCTTTCAAGCGAGCTTGAGGCGATCCCTAATAAAAAAGCCCCGCTTTTCAGCGGAGCTTTTTGTTTTGTCGGGGTAGCAGGATTCGAACCTGCGACCCCCTGGTCCCAAACCAGGTGCGCTAGCCGGACTGCGCTATACCCCGAGGTGGGTGTGGGTGTGAGTGTGAGTGTGAGTGTGAGTGTGGGTGAGGTGGGTGTGGGTGTGAGTGTTGGTGTGGGTGTGGGTGGGCATTAATTTTGGCTGCGGTACATGCCGAGGAGCATTTTGGAGGCTTTCTCGTAACCCTCGTAGAATTCTTCAAATTCCGATTGGGTAATTCCGCCGAGATGCAAAATCAGGTCAAGGATCGCAGCACATTCAAAAATACTTCCTCTGGCTATGGTGTAAAAATGTTTTTTATCGGAGGGTGTCATCCTCCCGGTACCTTCGGCCAGGTTAAGTACACTGCTCAGACTGGCTCTTTTCCACTGGTCCAGCAGGTATGGATCTATATCCTGAATGGCCCTTAATTTTTTATACACTAAAAAATTAAGCTTCTTCAGTTCCTGGTACAAATCCAATTTTTCAAAGTCGAACATACCCGTCTAAAAAACTGCGGGCGAAAGTAGTAATTTTTTTTGAGAATTTATGGATTATGCCTCCCGATGGTCGGCATGATCCCGGAGGGGGGAAGGTCCAAAAGCCTGCCTCGCGATTCTCCTGCCGGAGAAGGCTTTAGATTTTTGCGGCATCTCGCCAAGCGAGCTTGGCGGCAGCCGCAAAAATTAAAGCCTGCTTCGCAGATCGCGAGGCAGGCTTTTGGCGGAGAGAGGGGGATTCGAACCCCCGGTACAGTAATCCCATACGGCAGTTTAGCAAACTGCTGGTTTCAGCCACTCACCCATCTCTCCCGGTGAGTGCGGCAAAAGTAAAAACTTTTCCGCACATACCAAACATCAGCATCTATCACTTTTTGGGCTTATCCTGCTTGCTCGGAGGTTCTCCGATGGAGTTCCTCATCTGGGTATCAGCTTCAATATTTTTAACCCTGTAATAGTCCATGATCCCAAGATTTCCGCTCCTGAAGGCCTCCGCCATGGCCATCGGGACCTGGGCTTCGGCTTCGATGACCTTGGCGCGGGCTTCCTGTGCCTTGGCCTTCATCTCCTGTTCAAGTGCAACGGCCATCGCCCTGCGCTCCTCAGCTTTGGCCTGGGCAATATTCTTTTCTGCATTGGCCTGATCCATCATCAGTTCTGCGCCAATATTCTTCCCGACATCAATATCTGCAATATCGATTGACAGAATCTCGAAAGCGGTACCGGCATCAAGCCCCTTCTCAAGCACCACCTTTGAGATGGAATCCGGATTCTCGAGCACATCCTTGTGCAACTCGGCAGATCCGATGGAGGTTACGATACCTTCACCTACCCTGGCAAGAACAGTTTCCTCGCCGGCGCCCCCGACCAGCTGCTTAATGTTGGCCCTGACGGTTACCCTGGCCTTAACGATAAGCTCGATTCCGTTCTTGGCAACCGCCTTAACCGGAGGAGTGTTGAGCACTTTGGGATTTACCGACATCTGCACTGCCTCGAGTACGTTCCTTCCGGCAAGGTCAATTGCGGTGGCCATCTTGAAATCAAGCGCCAGGTTTGCCTTATCAGCAGAAACAAGGGCATTGACCACCAGCTGAACATGACCGCCAGCCAGATAGTGAGCCTCCAGATCATCCCTTTTCAGGGCAATTCCGGCCTTGGCACTGGTGATCAGGGCGTTCACGATTACGCGTGGCGGAACCTTTCTCCAGCGCATGAAAATCAGCTGCAAAAGGGAGACCCTAACGCCGCTGATCATGGCCTGGAACCACAAACCCAGAGGAACGATGTACATCAGGACAGCCAGCGCAACGATTGACGCGGCAATGATCCCGATCAGATAAATCATGCTTGGTGACATACTATCAGTCATTTATTGGTTTAACAACAACATAGGTCGGTTCAATCCGGATCACCTTCACCTTTTTCCGGTGATCCACAAACGGACCTTCAGAGTGGCCTTCGAGCCTCTCCTCCCCGATCTGAACAGTTCCCACCGGATTCAGGCGGGTAACTGTGATCCCCTCATCCCCGACACTGACCTTGTGACGGGAGGTTTCATTCACTTTTGAGTCCATCTCCGCCTTAAGCGAAACCCGGTTCCAGGTTTTCGAGCGGAAAGTCAGGAGCAGGGTTACCCCCATCGCAATCAGAACACCGGTGAGAAACAAAAATCCGGTGGTGGTTCCGTAACTGGTAAAAGCCAGAAAGACGGCAATACCCATCAACACTAATGCACCAACCCCCGCTACCGTGATTCCCGGTATGACCAGAAGTTCAAGTAGAAACAAAACCAATCCTGCCAGGATGATCAGAATAATTCCGAAAATGGTCATAGGTAAATTCAGTCAATGGTTACCTGAAGTCCTCTGAATAAAAGACTCTCCCTCAGGGGATTCAAGGATTCATAACTCCCCTTGCGAATATCACACTTACCTGTATGATGGGTAATGAATGCGCATTGTTCAGCCTGGATGGGATCATGGTCACAAATCTCGATCAGCGACTGAATCACATGATCGAAGGTGTTAACACTATCGTTATGCAGGATCAGGTATCTCATCACATCACCCTGGCAATCAGCCTGGTGTGTGGAATCGGGATCCTGTCTGGTAACATTTCGGGCCATGGGTTGTTATTAGGGAACGCCAAAATAGAAAATTTTATTCACAAATGGCGCAAGCCTGTTAATAAAGTTCCGTTATACGGACAAATTCAATAGTGAGAGAGTTGATATATTTGTTGTTAAACTTAATCTGATTAAGCTATGTCCCTCCTTTCAACCGGCGATGCCGCCCCATCCTTCAGTTTTGTTGATTCTGAAGGTAAAACCGTCAATCTGAGTGATTTCCTGGGCAAGAAAGTAATCCTCTATTTCTATCCCAAGGACAATACCCCAGGCTGCACCCTTGAAGCCTGCAGTCTGAGAGATGAGTATGCCGTTCTCCGCGAACGCGGGTACGAGGTGTTGGGTGTAAGTGCCGACAGCTCAAAGTCGCACGCAGGATTCAGAAGTAAGTTCAATCTCCCCTTTGAACTGGTTTCCGATACTGAAAAGAGTGTTTTGAACGCCTATGGAGTGTGGGGAGAGAAAAAATTCATGGGCAAAAAGTTCATGGGGATCAACCGAACCACCTTCATTATCGATGAGAATGGCATGATTGCCCACATCATTGAAAAGGTCAATACAAAAGATCATGCAAAACAGATCCTGGATCTGATGGAAAAGTGATCCGGTTTCTCCATTTTTGCACCCTGACTGCATCCATATCATCAGCAATAAATCAGAAAACATGGAAAAAGACAATTCGGTTCAGAAAGAGAAACAGAAAGCGCTGCAGCTAACCCTTGAAAAGATTGAGAAAAGCTACGGCAAGGGCACCATCATGCGGATGGGCGATGATGCAGTTGAGGATATCCCCTTCATACCCTCCGGTTCGATCAGTCTGGATGTCGCTCTCGGAGTGGGCGGCTATCCCAAAGGCCGCGTGATCGAAATTTACGGTCCGGAATCCAGCGGAAAAACGACCCTGGCCCTTCATGCCATCGCCGAATCACAGAAAGAGGGTGGCACAGCCGCTTTCATCGACGCTGAACATGCATTCGACCGCTTTTATGCCGAGAAATTGGGTGTGGATGTGGAAAATTTACTTGTCTCACAGCCCGATAACGGAGAACAGGCTCTGGAGATCACCGATCATCTGATCCGTTCAGGTGCCATCGACATTGTCGTGATCGACTCAGTTGCCGCACTGACTCCAAAAGCAGAGATTGAGGGTGAAATGGGCGACAGCAAGATGGGGCTTCAGGCCAGGCTCATGTCGCAGGCATTGAGAAAACTCACCAGTAATATCAGCAAAACCAGGACCTGCGTCATTTTCATCAACCAGCTCCGCGAAAAGATCGGGGTGATGTTCGGGAATCCGGAGACCACCACCGGGGGTAACGCCCTTAAATTTTATGCTTCCGTCAGGATTGACGTGAGGAAAGTGGGCCAGCTGAAGGAGGGTGAAGATATGACCGGAAGCCGCACACGTGTGAAAATCGTGAAGAACAAGGTTGCCCCTCCGTTCAAAAAGGCCGAATTCGACCTGATGTATGGCGAAGGGATCAGCAGGATCGGTGAGATCATCGACCTTGGCGTTGAATTGAATATCATCAAGAAATCGGGTTCCTGGTTCTCCTATGGTGAGACGAAACTCGGACAAGGCAGGGATTCCGTAAAATCCCTCCTGGATGACAACCCTGAACTTGCCGAAGAACTGACCGGTAAAATCAAAGAGGCACTGCATGGAACAAAGTAATTACAAAGCCGTCTTCCGGACGGCTTTTTTCATTCTGATGGCGGGAACCGTTCTTTTTGTGCCTGCCTGCAATTCAAAAGGATCATCGGGTAAAAACAGGGGCAACAATTCTTCTGTGATCGCTGATTCCACCAATATCGGCGTATTGGACAGCCTGATCCGGCAGAATCCTAAGAATCCGGACCTTTTCGCAAAAAGAGCCAGGATCCAGGCATCAAAAAAGAATTATCAACGCGCGCTGAATGACATCACCATCGCCCTTAAGATGGATTCACTGAATCCCGCGTATTATGTCAGTCAGGCCGAGTATTTCATCTTCAGCGGTGAACCGAACAGTGCAAAAAAAGGCCTGAACGCCTGTCTGAAAAGATTTCCGAACAACACGGACGTGATGCTCAAACTGGCTGAGATCCATCTTTACATGAAGGAGTACAGTCAGGCAAAGATCATACTGAATGACATCCTGCCCATCAATGACGACCTGGGCCAGATCTATTTCCTGCAGGGGCTTATCGCACTTGAAAACAATGACTCCACTGGTGCGGCCCGCAATTTCCAGACAACCATCGAAAAGGAACCTGCCTATTATGCCGCCTATGTTCAGGCCGGCAAAATCTATGCTGCAAAACACAACGATCTGGCAATCCAGTATTTCAAGTCAGCCATCGATCTGCAGCCCGAAAGTTACGAGGCACGGTATGAACTGGGATCCTATTACCAGGATCACGGCTACCTGAACGAAGCTGAACAGGAGTACGATTACATCATCAGCCATATCGACAGTTTACAGCCTTACCCTTACTACAACAGGGGATATATCGAGATGGTATACAAGCACAATTACCCCGAAGCCGTAAACTGGTTTACCAAAGCCATCGATAAAAAGGCCGACTACGCGGAAGCCTGGTATAACAGGGGCTTTAGCTACGAACTCGACGGCAAGCTGAGCAGAGCGAAAGACGATTACAGGAAAGCCACCGAGATTCAGCCTAATTTCCCGCTCGCCATTAAGGGCATGAACAGGATTGACGAGGGAAAACCCATAAAAATCCGGTAGAGACGCATACATGCGTCTTTGAGGGGGAAAGGGGGAAAGGGGGAAAGGGGATGAGGGGGAAAGGGGATTAAAATTTTAAACCATGAAAAAGATCTTAGTTGTATTAGCAATTTCAACACTCGTTATTGGGTGTGGGAAGAAGGAGATTGGCGGGTACCGGCCGTCGGTGCCACGACTGACTTCGAATATTATGACACCGGAGGTGTTGTGGTCATTCGGGAGGATCAGCAATGTTCAGCTGTCGCCGGATAAAACTGAGGTCCTGTTTGGCATCACCCGGTACAACCTGGAGGAGAACAAGGGGTACCGCGACCTTTACAGGCTTCCGGTTAACGGGGGCGATATGGTTGAGATTACCAACACCGCCTATAATGAAAACGGTGAATGCTGGCGGCCTGATGGGGAGAGGATCGGGTACCTGAGCCGTGAATCGGGTTCAAGCCAGATTTGGGAAATCACCAAAACCGGAGGAAGCAAGAGAATGATATCCGCAGTGGAGGGAGATATTACAGGATTTTCATACAGCCCTGATCAAAAGCATATTGCGTTCACTATGGAGGTTAAGGTAACAGCCAACATCCACGACAAATATCCTGATCTGAAGAAGGCGAATGCAAGGGCTTATGACGATCTGATGTACCGTCACTGGGACGAATGGGCTGAAACGGTAACCCATATTTTCATAGGAGAATATTCAAAGAATAAGCTCGTGAATGTCAAGGACATCATGGAAGGTGAGCCATGGGAATCTCCTCTGAAGCCCTTTGGCGGGATGGAACAGGTCACCTGGTCGCCGGATGGGACCAAACTGGTGTACACCAGCCGAAAAAAACAGGGAGCCCAATATGCCCTGTCTACCAATTCGGATCTGTATCAGTACGATCTGAATACCGGAATGACCTCCAACCTCACCGACGGGATGCTGGGGTATGACATCAATCCTCAGTTTTCACCCAACGGCCGCTATTTGTCGTGGGAAAGTATGGAAAGAGACGGATATGAGGCTGACAAGAACCGTCTGTTTCTGATGGACATACAGACCGGAGCCAAAACAGATGCAACGGCCCGGCTGGACCAGTCGGTTATCACCCATGCCTGGAATCCCGACAATAATTCCATCTATTTTGTCTCTGATTTTCAGGCTACCGATGAGATTTATAAATACACCCTTCAGATGGATTCCGTCCAGAAATTAACTGAAGGTGATCACGATTATTCTCAGGTTTTACCTACCGGAAGCAAGCTAATCGCCGTAAGGAAGTCCATTTCCAAACCTGATGAGATCTTCAGGGTGGATCCCGCCACAGGCTCAGCGGATGAGATCTCTTTCGTTAACAAACCGATCCTGGATCAGCTGCAGATGGGCCGGGTGGAATCCAGATGGATCACCACCACGGATGCCAAACAGATGAAAACCTGGGTGATCTATCCGCCCGGGTTTGATCCATCCAGAAGGTATCCGGCCATTCTATACTGCGGCGGAGGACCTCAGTCGACCGTGAGCCAGTTCTGGTCGTACCGCTGGAACTTCCAGATGATTGCCGCCAACGGGTATATCGTGGTTGCGCCTAACAGAAGGGGACTTCCGGGATTTGGCAAGGAGTGGCTTGAACAGATATCGGGGGATTACGGCGGACAAAACATGCAGGATTACCTGTCAGCTATCGATTCAGTGAGCAATGAGCCATTTGTCGATAAAAACCGTCTTGGAGCCGCAGGCGCCTCCTATGGCGGATTCAGCATATATTGGCTGGCCGGAAACCATAACGCACGTTTCAAGGCTTTCATAGCGCATGACGGGATCTTTAATCTGGAATCCAATTATCTGGAAACAGAGGAGATGTGGTTTGTCAACTGGGATCTGGGCGGCCCCTACTGGGACAGTACCAATCTGGTTGCCCAGAAAAGTTTTGCCAGCTCACCCCACCGGTTTGTTTCAAAGTGGGATACACCAATCCTTGTGATCCACGGGGAAAAGGACTTCAGAATCGCCTACACCCAGGGGATGCAGGCTTTCAATGCGGCCAGGCTCAGAAACATACCCGCACGGTTGTTGATCTACCCGGAAGAAAACCATTGGGTTCTCAGTCCGCAAAACGGGATCCTTTGGCAGAGGGAATTCTTCGATTGGATGGACCGCTGGCTGAAGGCTAAATAATTCAGCACTCGCGGTCGAGGAAGTCGGCTACCGGCTTGGGAAAAGGATACTCCCCCAACTCAGATTTATCAATCCACTGAACATCAGGCTCAGCCGCAGTTTCAGCGGGAACATAACCGGTTTTGTAAAATCTGATAAGCAGGTCGCGATGCGTCAGCGGATGTAGCAGGGTGCTCACCGGTTCACCGGCCGGTACCGGGATCTCCGGCAGATCATACAGTCCCTTCCAAATGCCCGGTCCGCGTCGTTTCCGGATCATGATCCGGCTGCCGGATTCAATCATCACATAATTGATCTCAACGGGCTTTCTCCGTTCAATCCTGGTTTTAACGGGAAATGATGCCTGTTCTCCGCGGCGGAATGCTTCGCAGAATCCGCTAACCGGGCATTCCCGGCAACCGGGGGAGGTGGGGGTGCAAACCATGGCACCCAGGTCCATCATCGCCTCATTGAAATCTCCCGGCCGCGCCGGATCGATCAGCCCTGATGCATATTCCTTGAATATCCGGTGCGCAGGAGAGGAGTTAATGGGTGTTGCATCTGCCCTTACCCGGCTGAGAACCCTGAACACATTCCCGTCCACTGCCGCATCGGGATGACTGAAACAGATGGAGGTGATACAGGAAGCCGTGTAATCCCCTATCCCTTTGAGGGCCGTGATCTGTGCATGATCCTCAGGGAAGCGTCCTTTGTTCGTTTTTTCAAGAAACCGGGCGGTAAAATGCATATTCCGTGCACGGGAATAATAACCCAGTCCCTGCCAGACCTTCAGAACCTCCTCCTCATCTGCCGACGCCAGGGCGTGGATGTCCGGAAATCGCTCCATAAACCGCAGGAAATAAGAGGTACCCTGACTGATCCGTGTTTGCTGGAAAATGATTTCGGAGACCCATATCACGTAAGGATCACGGCTGCCCCGCCATGGAAGAGATCTGCGGTTGTTATCGTACCATGCAAGGAGGGCTTCTGAAAAAGATTGATTAAGGGCCATGCGGTAAAGGCTATTTTTGCCCTTGTGAATCTTTGACCCTAATACACTGGGTCAGCAGAACCTCGGTCATATTGAGGCCCCTGCATACTCCCTTGAGAATCACCTCCTGACCCGCCTGATAGTCAACCTGCCGGTCATAAATGGATTGCCGGAGCATGCATCTCACGATCTCCATATCCTTACCCAGGAGAACATACCCATCACCCGAGGCTGCAAGCTGCCCTTTAACCCGGATTACCTTATCGCCATAGATAAAATGGGCCTCCGGCGGATCATCCGTAAACGTCCTGAAAAGTGATTCTGGGGTAAAAGTCCCTGCCTCGTCTTTCCATGTCACATCCACTCCCGGAGGAAAGAACAAGCGGATCAAAACAGCCAGAATGAGTCCGGAAATGATCATCAGAACCAATCTGCTGTGCAGGTATGAAACCTTTCTCTCCTTTTGCTTCACTTTCCGTAAGGTTTGTAAAGTATCTCCACCTCTATCGGAATCACGGGTGCGACACGATCTTTGACAATATCAGGAACTTTTATTTTATACGTATCCAATTTAACCTGAAATTTTGAAGTTGCCCTGATCCCTTCGCCGGTTTTCTTGAGCACACCTTTTTCCCTGATTCCTGAGGTGACTCCATGCATGGTAAGATCGCCCTCCACCTCCACGGGATATTCTTTATCGGGGATGATCATGACTGGATCAAATCCTGCAATTTTTCCTTTGAAGGTTGCCTTGGGATACTTTTCAGACTCTACGTAATTCTCATTGAAATGCTCCTCGGCCAGAGGGAGGGTAAACTGGAACGACTTCATCAGGAGGGAGAAGACCATTTCACCGGTTTTGACATTCAGAAAGGATCCCACCTGGTAGTTATTTGCGTCGATGTCAATGATATCCGTATGGGAAATAAAATAGATCCTGCCTGTGCGGGTAAACCAGAGGGAGTCCTGGCTGTAAGCCTCAGGGCCCTGAATCAGCAAAAGGAGCGCAAACCAGAATATCTTTTTCATTTCTTGTTCTTTTTCTTGATCACGGTGAAGACCCTGGAAATATTAAAGCCAACATGCAGTTCCTTCTTTTTCCATGACCGCGTCGTTTCAGTGATATATCCGGGTTCCAGGATATTAAATGAATTGGTCAGGAAAATCTGGAACACATGGCTTCCGGTTTCAATATCAAACCCGATTGTGAGCGGGTTGTAACGAGGGGCTCCGGTCAGGAGCTCACGGTCCTTCAGCCAGAAGTATTCGCAGGTGAGGGCAGATCGGGGCGTAAATTTCAGACGGCCTCCTACACCGAGGGCGAACATCCGGTTGGCATCCTGGGGAGTAGCCACCATGTTGCGATGGATCCAGGTTGGACTCAGCTGGAGGCTCAGCCAGGGAGCGAATTTCCGCGCAACCAGCACCTGCCAGCAGAAGGAGCGCCGGTGGATCGAATCGACCACCCAGCTGGGATCGGGATAATCCTTAGTGGTGGTCATGGCCTCACCCAGAAGTGACACCGTAACCGGCATGGCCCATTTTCCTTTCGACTGCCGGATGGGACTCAGCTTGATGAAACCGTTGAAGTACTGGTCAACCGTAGCCCTCCCCGCACCGATCTCCAGCCAGTCGGTTATACCTGCTTCCAAACTCACATGCGAGCTCGACTCGTCGAGGCCGTAAAACTGCTTAAACCCGCTGTTGAGCAAACCGAACCGATGAGCCACATGGAGTTCAAGATCTCCTCCCTGCATCCTCTCCACCGAATGACAATTGATCACACGGGTCGATTTGAAGGTGGCATCCACCGGAATCCGTTTGGGCTTGATCTCCTTATCGAGCATCTCCAGAAGGTCATCCTGACAAGCGACCCGGAGCGGCAGCAAGGCTAAAGTGACTATCAGGATGACTATTCGCGGCATGGTCGGAAATTATCAGTATTAATGGGCGGGCTTCCCTTCCCAGTATAAGTTCAGGATCTCCTCCTCTGTCAGAAACACGTTAAAAATCCGGATCTCATCCAGATAACCGCGGTACATCAGGGTATCCATGATATCCGGATTGAATGGCCTTGCGAGATACAGCATGTCGGTAAGCGTATGCATTCTCCAGACCGTGGAATCGGTCGGAAAAAGGGGATAGCCGTCGACATAAATTCTTGGATAATTGACAGTATCGCCAATCTCCATGTACAGATGGTGCCAGAAAAAGAAATCGATCGGAAAGGAGGTTAGTTTGAGCTCGCTGGTATCCTGTTTCATAAACAGACTGAACCTGGGCATGGTAGCCGAGGTGATGGCATCAATTCCGGCCGTGAACTTCCCGATTCCGTAATCAAACAGATAAGCCCTCATATAATTGGGCAGCGGCAGAAACCACATCGAAATGGCCAGTGAATCATTCAACCCGATCAAACCGGCCAGATAGTCTTCCACCCCGTCCATGACCATGGCTGCACTGTCGGTCATCCGATGATCCCTGCCAAGCTCGAGACTGCCCCAGAACCTGAGCGGTTCCACCTGTCCGAGCTGATCTACCAATCCTGAATCAAACGGAAACCAGGCCACCTGACCTTTATAGGTGGAGTCCGGTATGACAACATGCGGAAACATATCCTGCGAGTTATCCCACACGCAGGACGAAAAGAAGAGAATAATACCGCCGATGAACGGCAGGAATTTCATCACGATTTGAAAAGATATTTCCTGATGGTAATCAACAACTGTC
>Ga0172368_10006323_pt1 | contig 12805 bp, 7 predicted proteins | sample Lak11m_FD_114540 | JGI IMG/M metagenome (GOLD analysis project Ga0172368, IMG submission 114540) | Freshwater microbial communities from Kabuno Bay, South-Kivu, Congo - kab_022012_11m | ecosystem: Environmental > Aquatic > Freshwater > Lake | place: Democratic Republic of the Congo: South-Kivu...
ATTCCCATGGCTTCCTCACCTATCATCCGTGTGCGGCGGAAAGCTTCCCAGGCATAGGATTCCTTGAGAGCCCTCTGGTCCATGGTGCTTTCATGAAGCGGTGCAGTTATGCTTTCGGCAAAACCGAAGGTGTGCTCGTCATAAAAGAGCAGGGCCCGGTTTGCCTCCGAAATTCTTTCTGAAATCCCGTTGGGTAGATCCAGTCCGGCCATCAGCGCCATGGAGAGCGCACCCTGTCCGGCAATGATTTCTGAATGGGCCTGCCGTGCAGCTGACACTTCCCGGGCAGCCGAGGCATATCCGTCGGTCCACCAGTCGGGCCAGGCAGCCCTGTATACCGGAAGATCTGCGGTATGCTCCCTTTCCATCACCTCAAAGAAATCGCTGACAGTGGCGGTTTTAAGTTTGGGCCATTCATATTTTTCATTCCATTCCCTGATCATATCACAGGCCAGGGTCGACGGGGGTGAGTTATCGGTCTGATAACCTGAGTGCTGCAGCGGGATCAGATCATAAGGGTATCCTTTTCTTTCGAGATCTTCCAGATAGGTCATCAGATTGGTCTCGAAATTTTCGAAATTCTGACTGTGAATCCCGAAAAGTGTGTTTCCGATCATGTAGTGCTCAGCCCTGAAGGTCAGAAGCCTGCTGCCCGACGGAGATTCCCACCAGAAGGCGGTTGGCTTGTCGAACGGAAGCAGCGCCCTGGCATTGTTGATTCCCATGTTGGCATATTTGATGCCCATCGGCGGGAAGAAGTCTGTAAAGCACCAGCCAAAACCGTTCACGTCATCCTGCATGGCCGTCCTGACCGGAATTCCCGCATCCCTGAACCTTCTGACCGGTTCCAGCGAGGCTGCATAGGTCTGTTCATCAGGCGTTTCATCAAAATTGAAGATCATCCCTGTAACCTCGATCCGGCCTTCGGTGATCCTCTGTTTGAGCCTTTCAATCTGCGACTGCGGCCGGCTTTGGAGGTATTCATTTACGGCGAAGGCGGCCTCACAGGTCCAGCGGAATTTTGCCTCATCCGGATAGCCATCGGTTGCATCGCAGTAATCCAGTGCATAATCGATATACCTGAGGTGCTCGGCCAGGATCTCGGTTTGAGGACGCGTGTAGCCGATGTCGGTATGCGAATGCTGCACCAGGTTGATCTTCCAGTGCCTCACTGGCATGATAGTGATTGATTCCTCATGTTTCAGTGCCGGCGATTCGAGCCTGAAGGTAAATGGGGTGGGATACTCGGCTGCCGGAACGGCAATTTTGAACTGATGAACCCCGAAGTTCAGGTCAAATTTCCTTTCAACCTTTCCATTGACCATCAGGGTGGCCGGCTGTGGCTGACCAAAATAGACGATCTGCACCGATACTGGCTGCACCGGAACCCCCTTTTCCCTGTACACCGAGGGGAAGGGCTTGAACCTCATGCCGGTTGGGATCTCCGATTGGAAAGTCATGTACCAGGCCTGACTGTTGCTTCTCGATCCTTTAATGCTGATATTGAGAGGTTTGCCAGGTTGAACAGAGGAGGCCGGCATTCTGAGGAACATAAATCCGAAAAGATCGCCCGGACCGTCGACCTGGGTAGCTCTGAAGCTGAGCCGGGTACCGTCGGGCAATTCATAATCCCAGGACTTTCTGCGCTCGGTGAAAAAGGAGAACATCGGCTTACCTCCAACGCTCAGGTCCATCTGAACATTACCCAGATTAGCCCCCAGACCGGCAAGCCAAACAAAGTGTACATATTTCCCCTGGAATTTGGCTGGCGCCGGGGCGGTTTGCCATTCCATCCCCTGAGACCCGTCAACTGCCCTCACGAGCATGGCACTGTTGATATCTGGAAGGGAGGAGTGGTAGTTAAAATCCATCCCGGAAATCTTTTTACTGAATCCCTGGATGATATCCTCGTTTTTACCCACGGGATTGGCGATTTGGGCTTGCAGAGCCAACCCCAGGCCCATGGCTGCAATTAAGGTGACGATCCTTTTCATGTTATTTTTTAAGTTCCGGATATTTTTCATAGATAATTTTCTGATCTTCTTCAGTTAAATCCCTGATTACAACAGGCTGGTCCTGCGGTCGGGTCTGCTTCTGGTTGATGGTGCCGAGCAGGCTCCAGTTCCTGCTGAGTGTCTGAGGTTCCTGGGCGGGCAGGTCATAGCGGGTGAAATCGATCACTTTAGTTTCTTCATTATTCAGGTCGCGTAGCAAAGCCAGACGGAATCTCTGGTTCATGAACCACCAGATCTGTTTGTCTTTGTCGGATCCTCCGATGCCCGTACCCGTTTGGGTGAACAGGTAGCTCAGATTGCGGTTGTCAGGAAAATCCTTCCGCCACAGGAGTCCGAATTCTCCCTGGGTGATGCATTTGGCATCGGGCCACCGTTTTCTGATCTCTTTCAGCCAGGCGGTAAGTATTTCGAGATGGCCGATTGGCTCAATCAGGGATATTTCCCAGCAATTGGTCACCCAGGCAAATTTGTTGAGCTGAAAGCCCTGGCCGAAATGCACGGCAGTGGTGGCGATCATTTGCTGAAGGCCCTTCTCCGGACCATGGTTTCCGATGGTCTCGATCGGGCCAACGCCCATCCTGCTGTTGAAACCCTCTTTGAATCCTTCGCGCCGTGCGGCCAGAAAATCGCAGGTCCAGCCGTCGAGATTGACACAATCGATAAAATCCAGTTTTGATTGGGCCGGTTTGCAGAAATGTTCTGCCGATGGGTAGTAAGGATACGAAATTGATCCGTCACCATCCTGATTGTCAATGGCATACTGACTCCAGATGTTTCCCTGGCACACGTGGATATTCTCTTTTTCCGCCAGATATTTGAGATTATCCGCCGCCATGAATCCGGCAACGATGCTTTTAGGTCTGAAATCCTTGCCCATGAATTCCGCGATCCTGACGAGGGCATCATGGAGATCGAGGTTTACCTGCTCCCTGGTATTGTATGCATTGGCGAAATAGCCGCCGGGGATGAAGGTGACATCGTCTTTAAATTTATCGTGGCACTCCCTGGCATAATTGCGGATCTGAACATAGTTTTCGAGTTCGGAGAAGAGTGCCTGCCAGCTGAAGGCCCAGGTGATCCTGGCTTCGGGCCAGGCGACTGCAATGGCTTCCCTGAAAGCTCTGGCGTTCTCGGGGGTATGGATGGAGGATTCGTCGAAGCCCTCGGTGCGGGTACGGGTGACTTCAATCTGATTGACTCTTACCACTGTGTTCAGTGTGAGGAATCGGTTCCCGATAACGGTGGCCGGTATGGCAGGATCGGGTTTTTCTTTGGGTTTCTTTTTCGAATTGACGAAGAGGATCCCGTACATGGCCAGGAATCCGATCACGAAGATGGCAAAGGTTGTTTTTTTATTCATCTGGATTTTCTATCCCAATGGTTTTCAATCTCTTCGAGGGTTTTTCCCTTGGTTTCGGGGAGTACCTTCCAGACCAGTAGCAGCGTGGGGATGCAGAACAGCGCAAAAATCCAGAAGGTATAGGCTGTGTTGAATTTCTCAAGCATGAGGGGCACCATCTGTCCGAGCAGTGCATTGGTCCCCCACAGCATGAGGGTGGCCACTGACATGGCGCGGCCTCTGATCCGGTTTGGAAAGATCTCCGATAGGCAGATCCAGACCACCGGGCCGTATGAGAAGGCGAAACAGGCAATGAAAATCAGAACCATGATCAGCATGAACACTCCCTGGGTGGTTCCGCTGCTGAAGAGGAATCCAATGACCGTATGAGAAACCAGGGCACCGGCAGCGCCGATCATCAGCATGGTTCTGCGACCCCAGGTATCCACTTTCCAGATGGCAATCAGGGTGAAGACCACCATTACGATACCGATAACCACCTGACCCCCGAGTGCACTGCTGAGGCTGAAGCCGGCACTTTCGAAAATCCGGGGACCATAATAGAGGATCGCATTGATCCCGCTCAGCTGCTGCAGCATGGCCAGGGCTACGCCAAGGAGCAGCACCGGTCCGAGCCCGGCTTTGAAGATTGAGCGAAGAGACTTGGAGGAGGGAGCCTGCTCAGAAACGATATTCTTCAGCGTGATCTCATGATCATTCTTTGATTGTGTTGGATCCAGCCTGAAAAGGATCTGCCGGGCCCGGTCGGATTTCCCTTTGAGGGCGAGCCATCTGGGACTCTCAGGGACAACCAGGACCAGAAGGATGAAAAGGATCGCCGGGATCATGCCGCTGCCGAACATGGATCTCCATACTTCAACATTGATGATCCAGGCCAAAAAACTCCCAACGAGGTAAGCGTGGCTGCCAGAGAGGCTGAGTAATCCCGCATTGACAAAATAAGCTGCGAGGATTCCGAGTGCGATACTGAACTGGTAGAATGCCACCAGTCGTCCACGGATTTTTGCCGGAGCGATCTCAGCAATGTATACAGGGCAGATCAGCGAAGCGACTCCCACGCCGATCCCGCCTGCCAGGCGGTACAGGATCAATGCCTGATGAGTGCCGATCAGCATACAGCCCAATGCTGACAAAGTAAACAGCAGGGCCGACAAGGCAATGACCGGCTTTCGTCCGAACCGGTCGCTCAGATATCCGGCAATGGAAACACCGATGATGCATCCCACCAGGGCTGAACTCACGAACCAGCCTTCAGCCACGGCATCCAGTGCAAATTTGGCTTTCACCAGGCTGATGGTTCCCGATATTACGGCGGTATCATAACCAAAAAGGAACCCACCCAACGATGCCACAAACGCTAATAATGGTAATATCGACCTCTTCATATCTTAAAATCTTGATGTCCTTCTTTCGCCTTAGTCAAGATTAAAGACCCTCTCCCCACCAATAAAAGTCTTAAGAACTCTGACCTTAGGCACTCTCAACGGTTCAGCGGTCATGATATCCTCCTCAAGCACAACGAAATCTGCCATTTTTCCAGGCTCCAGGCTTCCTCTTTCGTTCTCCTCAAAACATGATTTGGCGGCCCAGATGGTCATGGCTTTGAGGCACTCCTCCCGGGTAAGGGCATTCTCCGTCTGCCAGCCGCCTTCAGGGTAACCCGACTTGTCCATACGGGCAAAGCCGGCAAAAAATCCGAACAGGGGATTGATATGCTCCACCGGAAAATCGCTTCCGTTGGGGATCCACCCGTTCTGCGAGAGGAGTTGTTTATAGGCGTATGCTCCCTTGATCCGCTCCGGTCCGATCCGGTCGGCGGCCCAGTACATGTCTGAGGTGGCATGGGTTGTTTGTACTGAAGGTACGATATCAAAATCGCCAAATATCCTGAAATCATCCGGGTGGATCACCTGCGCATGCTCAATCCTCCAGCGCCGGTCATTCGGCCCTTTAAGAATGTCCCTGTAAACGTATAGCATCAGCCGGTTGGCAGAGTCACCGATACAATGGGTTTCCACCTGGAATCCGGCATCAAAACATTGCTGGCATATGTTTCTCAGATATTCTGTGCTGCTGACCTGCAGTCCGGATTTTTCCGGGGCATCTGCGTAAGCCTCAAGCATCAGTGCCCCTCTGGATCCTAGCGCGCCGTCGGCATACAACTTCACGGACCTGACATTGAGGCTGCTTGTTTTATAGATCCCTTTCTTAACAAAATGTTCCATGTTCTCCGGAGTGGGGGAGAGCATGGCATAGACCCTCATTTTGAGCTTATTCTGTTTCTGCAGTGTGTCGATCAGCCTGACCAGGGAATATCCAAGGCCGGCATCTGCCACACTGGTGAGGCCCACCGCAAAACAGTTCTCCTGGGCTTTAAGCAGGGCCTTGGCCGTCTCCTCTTCAGGTACATCGGGGATCATCCTGCCAACCAGATCCATGGCATTGTCAACCAGAACACCTGTGATCCTGCCGTTTTCACGGATGATCTCGCCGCCCGAAACCCGGGTTTGCTCATCCACACCGGCCAGTTTGAGAGCCGCGCTGTTAACCAAAGCCGCATGGCCGTCGACACGGGTAAGATAGACTGGCACATCGGGAAATAGCTTATCGAGATCGCGGCGGTCGGGGAACTTTTTTTCAGGCCAGTTGTTCTGGTCCCATCCCCGGCCCAGGACCCAGGCAGATGGAAATTCCTGCTGATGTTTGACAAGAATGTCACATATCTCCGGGAAAGATTTGGTATCGGCCAGATCGGCCTTCCGAAGGTTTTCGGCATAGCCCGCAAAATGGCAATGGGCATCGTAGAACCCCGGGTATACAGGCTTTCCGCCTAAATCGATCACCTGCTCACTGATGTATTTTTTTCCGATCTCCAGGTCGGTTCCCACTTCAACAATCAGCCCATTCCGGACGGCCATTGCCTGACCGATAGTTCCCGCGGAGTCGACCGTATAGATTTTTGAGTTTTTAACAATAAAATCCACGGTTTCCGGACCATCACAGGAGAAAAGAGCGCAGGATGCAAGCAATATAGACATGGAAATTGAGTTTTTCATTTTTTGGAAGGGTTGTAGTTGTTAACAAATTTAGGAAAATCAGGATACGCACGATTTTTTACCTGAATATGCCTTAATTTTATAATGAAATCCCATGCTGTATCTATGAAAACTGAGCGGTTGCGATTCATTTTCCCGGTTTTGAAAACTCTCCTGGCAGGTGCCTTGTTTCTTCTGTTGATCGGGGGATGTGAGTACATACTGCCCAACAAGCCTCCCTATGTTGAAAAGACCAGTCCGGAGGATAATACAGTATTCAGCATCGGATCAGTGGTGCCACTTAAGGCAAATGCTTATGATGTTGATGGATCCATATCAGAAGTGCTGTTTACGGCGCCCGGAGCATCAGCATTCAGTGATACCGAGGTTCCCTATGAATACAACTGGAATACAGCCGGCATGCCTGAGGGGGCGTTCATGGTTGAGATCAAGGCTCTTGATAACGACGGTGAGCACTACACCATAAGGGTACCGGTCCGGCTGGCAGGGAATCCGTTGGCCCGTGCCGGAGCCGATACCACTATCACCACATCGGAAACCTCCTATATCATGAGGGCTGAAACACCGGCGAGCGGTACCGGTACCTGGACCATCGTTTCAGGCTCAGGAGGACAGCTTTCAGATATTAATGCGGCCAGTGCCACATTCACCGGTCAGGCTTGTCAGACCTACATCCTGAGATGGACAGTGACCAATGCAGTCAACGTGGCCTCCGACGATGTAATGGTAAGGTTTATGCATACTCCTTCTCCCGCATATGCCGGGGAAGACCAGTACTATACCGACGGCCGTTCCACCGCCCAGCTGGGTGCTGCGGTGCCTGCCCAGGGAATTGGCCAGTGGGGTATTTTTTCAGGTGAGAACGGGTCATTCAGCGACATCAATATTCCGAACCCGGTGTTTACCGGTCAGCCTTGTACTTCCTATCGCCTGGTTTATACCGTCGGTACCGCCTGTGCTCTGTCGACCGACACGGTGGAAATCCGCTTTGAACAATTTGAGATCATTGCCGATGCCGGCCCCGACCAGTATTTCCTCGACGGAAGGACGGCTATCACCCTGGGAGCCAATACTCCCACGATCGGAACCGGAACCTGGTCAATATTATCTGGTACAAACGGGGTGCTGAGCAATGTTAATGATCCCAATGCAGTTTTCAGTGGCGAGATTTGTCAGACCTATATGCTTCGCTGGACTGTCAGCACTCCCTGCGGAACGAGAACGGATGATGTGGTGATCACCTTTGACCATCTCCCGACTGAAGCCTCTGCCGGACCTGATATTCAGCTTACCGGCAATACCCGGTCTGTCAATCTTGCTGCCAATATCCCTGAACAGGGTGAGGGCAAATGGACTATTGTAAGCGGTCAGGGGGGTGAATTGGATGACCTGTTTGATCCGCAAACCCGGTTCACAGGTGAGCCCTGTGAAACCTATATTCTCCGCTGGACCATCACCACACCGTGCGATGCTTCATCCGACCAGATGACACTGGTGATCCTGGATATTCCTTCGCAGGCCGATGCCGGTCCCGATCAGCACCTGGTCGATGGCAGTACAGAAACGGAAATGAATGCCAACCTGCCATTAAACGGAATCGGGATGTGGGAAGTCATCTCAGGCGGAGAGGGGTTCTTCTCTGATCCGAATGATCCGCATGCCCTTTTCTCTGGGAATCTTTGCAGCACCTATGTTCTTCGCTGGACCATATCCACTGCCTGCAGTTCTAACTATGACGAGGTTACGGTTGTGTTTAACCAGATCATTGTTCAGGCTGATGCCGGACCTGACCAGAAGTTTACAGATGGTACCACCAGTACCCTGCTGGCCGGAAACGATCCGGGACCGGATCTCACCGGTACCTGGGAAATTGTGTCAGGCAACGGTGGCAACCTTGAGGATCCCAATAATCCGGCAACCAGCTTTACCGGCGAACTTGGACAGATATACCTTTTAAAATGGTCCATTACCAGTGGATGTGCTGAAAACTCGGATCTGGTCAGAATTGCATTCCTGACGATCGAGGAACTGTTCGACGAGCGCGACAGCAAAACCTATTCGGTAATCACGGTCGGCAATCAGGTATGGATGGCAGAGAACCTTAATCATGCCGTTACGGATGCATGGCCCTATGCCAATACCCTTTCCTATGCACCCACCTATGGCCGTTTATATACCTGGGAGTCTGCCATGGCTGCCTGTCCCGACGGCTGGCACCTGCCCTCCGACGGAGAATGGCGTGAACTTGAAATGGTGTTGGGCATGGATGAGGAAACATCGTTGCTCGAATGGTATCGCGGAACTGAAGAAGGTGGCATGATGAAAGAGGAGGGATTTACGCACTGGCTCAGTCCGAATACGGGTGCCACCAACGTTTCAGGATTCAGTGCCCGTCCGGGTGGTTACCGGACTGTTTCCGGCGGATTCGGTGGACTGAACACCCATGCAGGATTCTGGACCAGTACCACCAATGACACCGATAAGGCAGTCTACAGGGCCCTTCATAAGGATAAAGCCCAGATTGGCAGGGATTGGAGTGAAATTGGCTACGGATTCTCGGTCAGGTGCATAAAAGATTAGCCGATATCATAATTTCCCCTCTGATCCGTTATTGAACCATCATCTGATACATCAATGAAGAGGATTGCCGCATTTATCTCCGGTGTAATTATGTTTTTCTGGCTCGCATCCTGCGGGAAGAATGATCCTATCGTCGATCCGGGGGCTAAACTCGCATTCTCCGCTGATACAGTCATTTTCGATACGGTTTTCACTACGATCGGAACAACCACCCGGAACTTCAGGGTTTACAATCCGCATGCCCTGCCTATTATCATTGACCGGATAGCACTTGCCTCAGTGCCGGGATCGCCTTTCAGACTCAATATTAACGGTCGGGTGACCAATGCCATGGATAATGTTGAAATTCCCGCACACGACAGTATCTTCATATTCGTAGAGGCGACACTTAATCCCAACGGACAGAACACCCCGATGGTCATACAGGATTCCGTGATTTTTCAAACCAACGGCAACCGGCAGGATGTAGATCTTGTCGCATTCGGACAGGATGTCCATCTGATCAACGGGAAGGTCCTGAAAACGCAAAGATGGATCAACGACAAACCCTATCTGGTTTACAATTCCATGATGGTCGACAGCCTGCAGACCCTGACCATTGATCCGGGCACCCGGATCCATTTTCACAAAAGATCCTCGATGCTGGTTAAGGGAACCTTGCTGGTTAACGGTACCATTGAGGAGCCGGTCAGTTTTCTCGGCGACCGGCTTGAGCATCTGTATGACGATATTCCCGGTCAGTGGGGTAGCTGGATCGAATATGAGAGCGGGGCGGTTTATGTACTGGGAGGAATACACTTTCTGAGCGGCAGCCACGACAATGAGATCAAAAACGCGATCATCAAAAATGCGATGAAGGGAATTCAGGTGGATACCCTTGCCAGCACTGCCAAACCAACCCTAACCCTCACCAATACCAGGATCGAGAATATGTCGGTGGCGGGGATCTATGCCCAGAGTTCCACCATTGTTGCCGGCAACTGTCTGATTGCCAACTGCGGATCCTGGTGCGTGGCTCTGACTCTTGGCGGATCCTATGAATTTTACCATTGTACCTTGTCAAACAATTATGGCATCGGTGCAAGAACTGAACCTGCTGTTATTTTGAACAATTTCTATGTTCATGAAGGCACTGCCTACGTTTTTCATCTATACAACGCATTCTTTTCAAACTGCATCATTACCGGCTCCCGGAACATGGAGATCGGTTTTGCCAATACCATCGACAAAAAGCCGGTGCCCGGACAGTTCAATTATGTGTTTGACAATTGCATTGTGAAGGTTGACACCATGAATACCAGCAATGGGGAACGATGGGTCAACATTCTCAGAAATGTTGATCCGAAGTTCGCTTCGGTGGCCGACCGGGATTACAGCCTTGATTCGCTTTCGCCTGCCAGAGACAGGGCAAATCGTTTATATTCCAGTTATTTCCCAAAGGACATACTAGGTAACTCCAGAATCTCCGACAAAGGGCCCGACATCGGGGCTTATGAAAGAATAGATAAATAAGCGTGTATCATGGCCAGATGGATCATTCTGAGCATTTTGATTCCCTTGCTCCTAGCCGGTTCCTGTGAAAAGGAGAAGGAAGGCAGGGCAAAGGATCCGAATCCCTATTTCCGGATCATGTTTTACAATGTTGAAAATCTGTTTGATACGGAGGATGATCCACTGATCAATGATCAGGAGTTCCTTCCCTCTTCGGAAAAGGAGTGGAACCAGTCGAGATATCAGGATAAATTATCAAAAATTGCCTGGATCATTGGCGAAGCCGGTGAAGATACCCTTCCGGTGCTTGTGGGGCTGGCAGAAATTGAAAACCGGAAGACGCTTGTCGACCTGTTAACCGTCGCTCCGCTCAGGGGTCAGGATTACAGGATCATTCATCAGGAGTCACCCGATTTGAGGGGTATTGATGTGGCACTGCTCTACCGTGCCAATTTTTTCAAGCCGCTGACCACGGATTTTATCAGACTTCATTTTCCTTCAGATACTGCTTTAAAATCAAGGGATATCCTGTTCTGTCAGGGTATCATGGCATCGGGAGATACACTGTGCGTTTTCGTCAATCATTGGCCATCCCGTTCCTCCGGGGAAGTGGAGTCGAGGCCTTTGAGGATGGTGGCGGCAAAAGCGGTTAAGGCTAAAATCGATTCCATCAGGAATACGGGTCGCGGAGCCCACTTTCTGGTGATGGGTGATTTCAATGATGAACCCGGGGACCTTAGTGTTATTTCAGGCCTTGAGGCCAGATTGTCCTTTGAGGATATTAATGGAATGGAACTTTATGATCTGTCTGTAAAGTTGAAGGACGGTTTTCCCGGAGGTACCTATAAATATAAGGGCACCTGGAACCTGCTTGACCACATGGTTGTATCAGGAACCCTGATGGATACAACCCGGAATCTGTATGTCAAAACGTCAGATATTCACGTGTTTGCCAATTCCAGGATCCTCGAGGAAGACAAGCAGAATCTGGGTGAACAGCCCTTCCGGACTTACTGGGGCAACAATTACCACGGAGGATACTCGGATCACTTACCGGTTTTGCTGGATCTGCATTACACAAGAAGGTAAGAAGGTTGCTGGTTCACTGGTTGCAGGTTTGTCATCCCGGACTTGATCCGGGATCTCTTACCCAGAATCGTGACTCGAAACGCGTGACCCGTGACGCGGAAGATTAGCGAATAGCGAATAGCGCAGAGCGTAGAGATAAGATCCACACATCCACTTATCCACAAAAACCGTTTCAATAGTTTCAGGGTTTCATCCCGGTCTACCGGGATTTCAGGTTTCAATAATTCGATGAAACGCGGAGCGTGGAACCTGAAACGGTTGAAATGGTTGAAATGGTTGAAATGGTTGAAATGGTTAAAATGGTTGAAATGGTTTGAAACTTGAAACGCGAAGCATGAAACCATTGAAACTTTTTTTGTGGACAAGTGGATAAGTGGATACGTGTCCCGTTCCAAGTCTCCAAGTCTCCAAGTCTCACAGTCTCTTCTTCGCCACCGAGTATCCAAAGGTGCCGAGTTTTTTGCCGACCACGCAATAATTGCCGTGGACATAGGTGATGAGGCTGGAGTCGAGGAGGTTGAGCTTGCCGGATTCGGGATGGATGAGGTTGGAATTGACCTGGATGTGCTTAACCTCGGCCAGAAACATGTGATGACACCCAAGTTCCTTGATCTCAGTGACCTTGCATTCAATATTGACGGGCGATTCCATCAGGATTGGGGCCGAAACGGTTTTGGCTGGGCCGGGGGTCAGCTTCATTTCCCCGAACTTATTGAAATCCCTGCCGGATCTTACCCCGCACCAATCAGTTTTTTTAGCTAATTCAATGGTCGTCAGGTTGATGACGAATTCTCCGGTTCGCCTGATAATTTCGTAAGAGTGTCTTTCAGGGCGGATACTGATGTAGCACATCGGGGGATTGGTGCAAACGGTACCGGTCCAGGCTACGGTGATCAGGTTGTATTCAGCCGGCTCTGAACCACAGCTTACCAGTACGGCGGGTACCGGGTACACCATGGTACCGGGTTTGAAATCAGTCTTCATGGCCGACAGTGGGTTGAGTTATCGGTTTTTCAAATCCCGGCAGGGGATTCAGTCCCATTTCACGGCCTTTGGCCAGCATCAGGTCCCAGGCTTCCTGCCTGTCATTATGAATGATGCCGTCGAGAATCGAATCCTTGATCAGGTTTTTAATGTCTCCCACAGGCCTGCTCGGAGCCAGTCCGAAAACCATCATGATCTCCTCACCGGAGATCGGGGGCTGCCAGTTTCTG
>Ga0172368_10006324_pt1 | contig 12805 bp, 11 predicted proteins | sample Lak11m_FD_114540 | JGI IMG/M metagenome (GOLD analysis project Ga0172368, IMG submission 114540) | Freshwater microbial communities from Kabuno Bay, South-Kivu, Congo - kab_022012_11m | ecosystem: Environmental > Aquatic > Freshwater > Lake | place: Democratic Republic of the Congo: South-Kivu...
CCGTGCATGATGAGGATGGAGGCAGGGATATACCAGAGTTTGTGCTTCAAGGGACCGGGAAAGAGGAGGAAGAGGATGGTGATCTGGAAGAACTGTTTGAGGCCGGAACAGGAAGAAACAACGGAAAGGGATACGGGATACGCGATACGGGATACGGGATCAGTATTGGCAGATTGGAAGAGAAATGTGGATGGTTCTTTTATTTCGAAAGACCAACCAAAGAGGTGTTCGAGGATCCAGGCGCTGGATGTGAAGACCTGGTTTGCGAGCCAGTTGGCGGTTTCGAGATAGATTTGGGTGTTGTTAAACTTGGGGGCTAGCCACCACCATAGTTCGTGAAAACCATAGGTGATGATGCAAAAAAGCGCAACATCAACGGAGGGACGAAATTTTGGTTTGAGGATTGTTTTCAGAGTTTGGAGGTTTTTAGTTTCCGGTTTTCAATAATTTGCCATACGAGCAGGATGATCAACAGTGGAAGTAGCCACAGGAACAACACCCTGAATTGATGTTCAGGCGGTTGAATAAGCGTAAGCCAGAAGAGGGAAAAAAGGGTAAGAATTATGGTGGTTGATCCTGGATTCCAGAAGCTTGTCGCCTTCGGACGATTTAACCAAAGTGACAATAAAAGTGCCCCCATTATTGTTCCCGGAAGAAGTATGCCGTTGTAAAGCTCGTTAATAAAAAGATAACCAAATAGTAAGATAAGGGAGGGAAGAAAAATCCAGGATCGAAAAACGGGACCGGATGGCAGTTTTGTTGAGAAAAAATGGAGCAGGAGCAGGAGGAGGTAGAGGAGGAGGAGGGATAACCAGTAATGCAATTGATAATTGACAATTGACAAATGAATTATGGATAAAATATTACTAGGGCCAAAGTCATTTAGGAGGATGCTGATGATTAACCATAGGATGAACCATTGTAGGGGGTATAGTTTGTGGAGATCGGCTTTGATGGTAGCCAGAAGTAGGATTAGGTAGCAGGCGAGAAAAACGGAAAACGAATAACCGGGTTCAAGATATTGACTGAACAATAACAAAGGAATTAAAATCGTTACAGCCAGCATGGGGCCAAGGAGATAGATGATTTTATTATCTTTTTGGCTATACAGACCCCGAGCCCGGTAAAGATTTTTTGTTCCCGGGATCAGCAAAGCCAGTATAATTGCCCCAAGAGGTATGGAGGTGAGGGCCAGAAGGTATATCGGAATCGTCATCGTTTGTTTCTGGAATTGGGAATTTCGTATTAAACCTTATAGATGGGCGCTTTAGACCAATCAACCTCTTTGATGGCTGTGCCCAGATCCATGAAGTGAAAATCATTCAGCCATTGGGTGAGTTTTGACTGCGTGTGACGGAGGCCGGTATAGGTCATGAAATGGCGTTGGGGAGAGAGACCAGGCAACCGGGGTTGTGATGGATCAAAATCACGCGGGTGAAAGTAGGACATGATGTAGTCCGATTTCCGGGTCCAGGTTTTTATGAGCGGGTAGGGCCAGAAACGGAAATAACCCCCTCCGGAGAAAACCAAAGGATGCCCCAATACCGATATTGTATTGATGGGAAATTCTTTGAGAAACAGTCCATTACCCGCATCGATGATGCAGGGTTGGTTGTAGGGGAAGGTGAGCATTCCTCCGTGAAGTCGCGGTGCCGGAAAAACCGAACTGTCGGCTTCAAACCCCTCTTCGGCTAAGATCTGGAAGGCCCACCGGGTGGATTCAAACAGCGAGAACCCCGGAGCACGGTAGTAGCGAATGGGGAGCCCTGTTATATCTTCCAGCATTTTATTTCCTTCCCGGATGTCGTTTCTGAATTGAGCGGGCGATGATTCGTATAAAAGGAGGTGGTTGGAGGAGTGAAGGCCGATTCCAGATAATTTCCTTATTCTGGTGATTTTTTTGACAACGTAGGGATGTTTTTTTGCTACCCACCCTAATATAAAAAAAGTGGCCGGTTGTTGCCGGCCAGCAAGTAGATCAAGAATGCGATTGGTGTTTTGTTCCAATCGATTTGGAAAAGAAAGCCATTGGTGCTCAAATTTTACCGGAGGGTATTCCAGGATGTGGAACCATTCTTCAATATCGATGGTTAATATGTTCAAACCAATTGGGGATAAACTTACTTATGTCAATGTAAAGAAGTTCGAAATAATATCATCAGGCATCAACAAGTAATCGAGTAAAGGCTATTCACTTTGATACTTTACAATGGCTTGAACGCAACGTGCGGCGGTTTTTCCGTCCCATAGCTCAGGTCTTTGAGGTAAGCGATCCATATTAAGGGTGGTATTGTATTCTTTTCTAATCCTTTCCACATTATTTCCAACCAAAACGCTTGCCCCACCATGTTCTCTCAGGGTGACTGGTCTTTCGGTGTTCCATCTTAAGGTAAGGCAGGGTGTGCCCAGTACGCAACATTCTTCCTGCAGTCCGCCGCTGTCGGTGAGCATTACGCGGGCTTCCATGTTGAGGCGGAGCATGTCGTGGTAGCCGATGGGCTCAAGCAGTATGATGCCGGGATGGGCAAGTACTTTTTTCAATAAGCCAAAATCCTGTAGTTGCTTTTTGGCTCGGGGGTGTATGGGCCAGATCAGGTGCATGTCTTTGGTGACTTCCTCCAGAAGAAAATTGATTAGTGGTTCAAATACTTCTTTGGTGTCAACATTGGAAGGGCGGTGGAGGGTCATTAGGGCATAGCCATTGGCCATTGGCTGTTGGCTGTTGGCTGTTGGCTGTTCCCCTCGACTCCGCTCGGGGTTAGGGCTGTTGCCTATTTGGTCTTGAAGCTTATTGAGATGGATGATAGCTGAGATTTTAAGGAGTGTAGCTTTTTCGCGATTGGCTTCGAGGGTGTCGATCATGATGTTGCCGACAAATTGTATTTTTTCTTCGGGGGTTCCTTCTTTGCGTAAGTTCTCGGAGGAAATTTCATCTGGTGTGAGCAACAAATCGCTCAATCGGTCGGTTACCAATCGGTTTACCTCTTCAGGCATGGTCATGTCTCCCGAACGTAAACCAGCTTCGATATGACAAACCTTAACCTGATGCCGCTTGGCTATAACTGCGCAGGATAGCGTTGCGTTCACATCGCCGACCACGACGACCCAGTCGGGTTTATGCTCAAGCAAGACCTTTTCAAAAGCAATCATGGTGTTGCCGACTTGTTCCGCGTGGGAGCCCGAACCAATCTCAAGGTTGATATCGGGGTCGGGGATGTTCAGGTCGGAAAAGAACGATTCACTCATCCTGACGTCATAATGTTGACCGGTGTGTACAAGCAGATGTTGAATGAATTCAGGAGAACCCGGCCTGGAATGTTCATTGTGATCCTTTATGGCCTTGATAAAGGGAGCAATTTTCATAAAATTTGGGCGGGCGCCGGCTACGGTGACGATTTTCATCAGATGGTGATAAGTGAAATTGTTTCCTTGATATTTTTTTCAGAAGAGGCTCCGAATACAACCGATTGAACTTGCTGTTGGTTGATGAATTCATACGCCTGTTTTGCCGGGATAGCACCCGAGGCAAGGGTCGACATGGCCATCAGCGTGTAATCAGTCGGATTGTTGGTATTTGCTGCCTGTATGTAGGTATCGACATCGGGTGACATCAGGTAACCAATTTTGTTGAACGATGTACAGATGACCACCCCTTTAATGTCCCATTCTTCCAGTTTCGCCTTGAGGTAGGGCATGTTAAGGGTTATCAATCCAGGCATGGCGTTGTATTTTTTGCGGATGTACTCGCAGTATTCAAAAAAGACCTCCTTGACATCGTAACCGAGCATCAGGTCAGTGATGATATTCTGGAGGAATACAACTTTTATATTAAGCCCCTTGAACATTTTCATCTCGGCATCCACGAGCATCTGCATCATTTTCATGGCATCTTTGGCCAGCACGGCCATTCCGCCTTTTGCGATCATGTTCAGCGCCTCCATGGTCGTGTTCCCTTTGAACAGAACTTCGTTGATGGTTGGCAGTATTCCCTTCTCGGCGATCAGGTTGGCATATTTATGCGGGTAAGGCACGGAGGGATACCACGCAACTTCAGCATATTTCGTTTTGTTTTCCCTGAAATGGTTGCAGATATCTTTCGCCCGGTCGTTGCTATTCAGCATCACAGCGCGGATGCCGGCGTCAAATGCAATCTGGTATACCGCGAAAATATTTTGTAGGTTATAGAACTTCTCGGCCAGCTCCTGTGCTTTTTCCTGCGACATATGGTTGATGCCGAAAAACTGGTTGTCCCCTAGTATTATTTTATCAATTTGTTCCATTGTTATATTTTCCCGTTTTGTTCATAATCACTAAAAATGCTATCAATCACCTCGAGGGTATTTGCGCCATCGGCAAAGTTGCAGATGTTTGTTTTCACTATTCCCTGGATACAGTCGATAAAATGATACAGTTGTCGGGTAAATTCATTGCCGCGTACATAAAAAGGCACCTGCTTGAAGATATCGGTGATGTATAGCGTATTCCATCCCTGCCTCAGGTTATGTAGTTCATTCGCGCTGCTCAGGAAAATCTTGATTGAATACTGGTCGGCCAATATCCGCCCCCCGTTCCCGAAAATTTCAATTTTATTGGTGGGCTTGCGGTAGCTTGAATCGCTCCAGTTAACGTAAATTGTGCCACTGATTCCATTCTTGTAAAGGAAGGTTGAAGAAACGGCATCCTCGACATTTTTTGAATAAATATGGCTGAAGGATGTACCAATCACTTTGTCCGGTTTATCAACAAGGTAGTTGACCAGGTCAATGGCATGAGAAGCCATTTCAAAGACCACGCCGCCCCCGCTCTCCCGTTTTGATCTCCATCCGGTACTTTCATCCGGTTTATTGATGGTGCAGCTGAACATCTCCGATTTGAAACGGATTGTTTTACCGATGATATTGTTGCTGACCAGCTCTTTGACCTTTCCAAAAACATCGTTGAAACGGTTGACATAACCTACCTGGTTCACAAGCCCGTTTTTCCGGTAAACGGAAACTAGTTCACGGGCCTCTGTCAGTTTACTGGTAAAAGGTTTTTCAACAAAAACATGTAGGCCCTTTTTAGCTGCACCCATGATTATCGGGTAATGTAGATTGGGAGGGGTGCAAACCAAAACGGCGTCAATATCTTCCGTTTTTAACAAGTCGTTGTAGTCCTTATATGTCCTGACGGGAAGGTACTTGCTCATCACCGACATGACAGCGCCTGAAGGATCGGCAACGGAGGTGATGTGAACATTGGGGTGGCTGTTGATGATTGAATAATGTGTGATGCCCATTCGGCCTGCTCCAATTATTCCAAGCTTAATTTTTCTTTTCTCCATAATTGTAAATTGAATTTGAAATTAAAAGGAATGCATCATCCCCTTTTTTTCTGAGTGAAGAGTTATTTTGCACGGTTTTGCCTGCAAGAATTTGTTCCAATAAGGTTAAAGTCGGTTTAGTCTCATGATGCATGAAATTATTCTGGATGAGATATTTATCAACTTCAAGTAATTCATCCTGGTAGATCGAAATAGTCGGGATTCCCAGGAGTGCCAGTTCGCGCGTCATAGTACCGCCTGCCCCGATGAACAGGTCGCATTGACGGTATATTTCCTCAAGGCCGATTGCTTTTTCGGAAACATCAATGCCCTGGAAACCTTCTGCTTTGTAATGCTCTGCCTGGGCTTTGCCCCTGGGTAAAATTGTGATTCTGTAAGTAGCTTTACACTCAAGCAGCAAATCATCGAGAAAAAAATCACCGCCTTTGTAGTACTGGGCAGTCCACGGTTCGGGCCTGAAAAAAAGATGAACATCCTTGTTGCTTTTCTCAGGTTTACAGAAGTTTTCCTTTGATAAATAGATACCCTCTTTTATTCCGGGATAAAACCTTATATTTTTATTTTTATCCCATTTCAGCTTCTTTGCAACATCCGACAGGAACTCAGGCAAAAATATCAGCGAGGCAAATCTGAATGCGATATAATTTCCCTTCGCATGTTCATTGTCGTTCAGGTAAACAGATGGTATGCCCGACAACCGGGCTATCAGGGGAGAGTGGAATGAACTGTGGGAAATTGCTATATCCGGTTTTTCCCTTTTGATGAAACGCATTAGTTTAACTGTCCGGATCAGGAAGCTGAAGACCTTTTTTACAGGGTTTTTCCCTGCATGACCCCCGATCTCGTTGCAGGGCCATCCGTTCTGTTTAATCAAATCTATCGTATTGGCTAGGTCCCTGCAGGTAATCAGGATGGTATTCCCCTTCTTTTCCCATTCTATGATGAAAGGTTTGAAAAAGTTAATGTGCGGCGAATTCGTCAAATCAATCCAGATCTTCATTCCTCAGGGATTTAAAATAATGGGTGAATGCATAAAACATCCATGCCTGCGACCATCTCATGTATGGAATCTTCGATGAAATACCTTTTTTCACCTGGTAATAAAAGTATCCCTGCTTATCCTGCATGTTACGGATTGTCCAATTCATCATTTTTGTAGCAAGTTCCGAATTCCTCCGGAGCAAACCTGTCTTTGCCAACGTGGCAATTAACTGGGCCGGAGAGTGAATATCAACCGGATAGATGTTGTTGTGGTAATACTTCGGGATGCCATCCGCGGTAAAAAAATTGTTCAAATAGTACGCTATACCCCGGGTGAATGAAGGCATGTATTTCTGTTCATTCGTATAACGGATGGTTTCAAAAATACATTCCAGGTTAAAGCCGGTATGGAAACTGTCGATCCAGCCCTGTATGGAAGATTCGCCGTATATCCACGATCCGTCCGGGTTTTGCCTGTCAAGCACAGCTGCCAATGACGCCAGCGATAATTCTCGGAGATCATCATTTTTTGTATGGTCGTAGCAGCTGGCAAGGAGTCTTGAGCCCAGCAGGGATGCATTGTATACGCAGGTTTGATCATAAGGGGAATAAGAAAAAATGAAACCGTTTTCCTTTTGGGTTCGTTTGAGATCCTTTACGACAAAATCCGAAGAAGACAGTGCCGTTTCCAGGTATCGCCCATCATTTGTCTTTTTATAGGCCTCCATGAGGGCATTGGAAACAAATGATGTGGCGACAACAGTCGGGGTTCCTGCAGGCTGGAAAAAGATCCTGTTTTGCCAGTCAAAATTGTAGCCCCAGCAGGCGCCTGAATATCCCCGGCTTTGCATTTCAATCAGTTTGTCGGCAAAAAACCTGATGTTTGACAGGCAAGCGGCTTTACCAGTTTCATGGTCCCCAGATTTGGGATGGTCTTTCAGGATGTCATACAGGTTGCAGTATCCCGATAGGAATAGCCCGAGGCCCTTGGGATTATACCCCTTTTTCACCAGCAGCAGGGGACGAAGGTTGATGGGTGAAAGCTTGAATAACTGTATCCAGGCCAGGCGGAAAAACGATGAATGTTTCAGGGGAGTTGCATTGAATACACCTGAATTTAACCCATCATAAGGATCATAGCCCTTGTATGATTCTGATTCACAATATGCGACCAGTTTTTTAAAACTTTCTGACAAATGGGAATCCTGCATCTTAAACTGAATAAACTATGCAATATTTACGATTTGTCCGATTTTCAATGATTCAAGAATTTTAAAGGTCGTTAAGGTGGAATAATATATTTCTTCAAATGAAATCAAAGGTTTGGTTCCTTTTGCCATCGTCTCAAGCAATTGTTCCATCATGTTTTTCTGGCCTTTATCCTGGTTCATTAATTTTTTCCTGGATTTTGTTTTTTTGAACATGTCCAGCTGCAGGAAATCTGATAAAATCATGCTCGTTCCATTCTGAAAAATTTCGATGGACTCTTTTGGCATTGCCTTTGAACCATTCGAGAAGTAATTGATAACCCCGACAGAACCGTTTTTAAAGGCGAGGGTTATGCTCAGGGTATCATTGTTCCCGTCGGGATCGGGCATGCTGATGGCGTAGGCATTCTTCGGTAAGGAATTTGTGATCCAGATCAGGTAGTCAATAAAATGACAAACTTCACCTACGATCCTGCCTCCGCCCATTTTGATATCCTGTATCCAGGAATTTGAGGGGATATTCCCTGAATTAATTCTATAACTGGCAGATAAGGGCATATCAAGAATATGCTTTTTCAATTCAATCGACAAAGGGGAGAACCGCCGATTGTACCCGACCATTAAATACTTATTCGTGGAAGAAAACGCCTCCCTGATCGACTCAAGTTCAGCCTCGTTGAGACACAATGGCTTTTCAACGAATATATTTTTGTTGCATTTTAAAGCATCGATGACAAATTTTGCATGGGAATCATGACGGGTTGCGATAAATACGGAATTTACCCTGCCATCATGCAGCAATTGCTCAACATCATCGGTACAGTAACTGAAGTTGTATTTTTCGGCAATCCGCTTGGAGGTTGTTCCCGTATTTGTGACGATCCCCACATTTAGGACGCCTTCCCTTTTTTTTGCAAGATTCGGCAAGAGGTGGCTTTGAGCATAGTTGCCGGCACCAATAAAACCGATATTCACGCTTTTTTCAGCCTGATTGTCTGTGATGACCATTGGTTTGCGGACATGGGTTTTATTTGTGTCATATTTCAGGACTATGCCAAGGTATGGCTCTTTTTTGCTGAGGATCAAATCATAAGCATCTGGTGCCTTGTCGAAATCAAAAACATGAGAGGTCAGGTAATTAATGTTTATTTTATTAGAATGTACCAGTTGTTGAAAGGCCTGCATGTTCCTGTTTTCCGTCCACCTTACGTATCCAAACGGATAATCAAGGCCTTTCTCTTCATAATTCAAATCATACCTGCCGGGTCCGTAAGAACAAGACATTTTCAGCTCAAGCTCCTTCTTGTAATAGAATTCCCTGTTAAATCCTGTGGGAACAGCGCCAACTATTATAACCTTTCCTTTGGTCCTGGAAATTTGCCCGGCGAAATTGACCGGGTCTAAGCTCTGTGATGCAGCAGTAATAATAACGGCATCAACGCCCATCCCATGGGTAATGGCAAGGATTGCATCCAAGATGCCGGGTTCGTTTCGCACCCATCCATAATCAAAACTATTCTGTTTTGCTTTTAAAACAAGGTCTTCAGTAAGGTCTATGCCAATCGTTGTAACACCGTTTGCATTCAACATAATGCCTGTCAGTTGCCCTAGGAGCCCTAACCCAATCACAGCACAAACTTCCCCGAGCTTCAGATCTGCCTGCCGTATGCCCTGTAAACTGATTGCGCCCAACGTATTGTATGATGCTTTTAACAGATCGGCAGAGTCGCTTACCCGAACACATAAATTTGAAGGGACTGAAACGATCTCCGCATGATTGGCATAGGTTGCACCTGCGCAGGCCACTTTATCACCAATCTTAAATCCTTTGACATCTGGGCCAATACCAATTACTTCTCCGGCGCTACTGTACCCCAACGGGGAATAAGCATCAAGTTTTTTTTGTACAGCGCGGTATGTCTGTACGATTCCCAGTTTGGTTACCGAATCGATCACCTGTTTAACCTGTTCGGGCCGTTCTGATATTTTTTGCAGCAAATTGCTCCTGGCTGCTTTGACAGTTGAACTCTCTGTTCCCGAACTGATGATCGAAAAATGATTTTTTACAAGGACCATGCCCTCATTGATTTGTGGAATAGGAACTTCCTGAACATGCATTTCACCAGAACCCAATTGCTGTGTAAGTTGTTTCATACAAATTAGATTATAGATTTTATAGACTTAGTTGCGGAGTAAAACGAACAATAATAAATGTGCTGATTTACACAACTAAGCACTAAAACACTGAAAAGAATTGTAAATTGCGAGGTAGTCTACGAAATTATTTGGAATAGTTTTTTTTTCTCTGGGATTATCAAGTGTGTATATAATTTTCAACGTTTCTTCTAACAAACTTGTAAAGTTTCGTGTTTGAAATATTTTTACCATCGGCATTCTATCTGTGCAATCACTTGCAAGAACGCAGACATTCAATGATAAAGCCTCTAATACTGTTAGTGGATTCCCATCAGTATTCGTTGCTCTAATTACTATATCTGATATTTTCCATAAACTAGATGCTTCTTGAATTGGTTCTGTAATGAATACAAATATATCGTGTAGATTTTTTGATTTTATTTTTTCTAACAAAAAGTTGTAATAATTGTAATCATTTATATTTGGTAATAGAAAAATAAAGCCAATATCTAGATTATGTTCATATTTCAGTGCAAAAGTTAAATCAATGAGTTGATCAATACCATATAAATCTTGGTTGTTATACCAACAAACCTGATATGCGCAAGAGGATAAAATAATTTTATGATTTATTCGCATGCTTTTAATTATTTCATTCTCGAGAGGTGGAATATGGGCAGGCGGTAAAAATTCTGGAATCACATGGAAATTTTTATATTTTGGCAATAAGGTTTTACCCTTTTCAAAGGTTACATTATTGTTTATTATAATAACATCCAATCTTTTTAATAAGAGACGATAAATATTTCTTTTTAACCAATTTGACGATAGATAGTGTTCAAAATATCTGGGATTATGAACAGATAAGATGGTCTTATGTCTTAGACCTAATATGAAAATGGCAAGGTAAAGAAAAAAATTGCAGTTATGAAAATGAAGAATTCCAGTTCTTTTAATTAAAAGAATTGGGACCCATCGGTATTTTCCATAATTGTAAACACGACTATCTTCTTTTTTGATATTTGAAACATCAATTACAAAGGAATTTGATTTCTCAAGTAAAAGATTTTCATGTAAACGGTGAATATGTATAGAAACTCCACCAAAAGGTGGAGGGAAATGGCCAATTTGGTATATGTTCATTTGGCTAAAGCTTGTTTGATTGACATTACAATAGAATTAATTTGTTCAACCGATAACGATGCGTACATTGGTAAAGTTATCTCATTATCTGAAGTATATTCTGTTATTGGTAATGAAGTAGAATTATTGTAAATTGAAAACTTGTGAACAGCGGGGTAATGAATGCTTGTCTGAATACCTTTACTGTGTAAGAATTCTCTTATTCTATCGCGATTAAATCTGTTTGAATTTCTTAAAACAATCGGAAAGATATAGTTTGAGACAAAATTTTCATTTTCCTTAAACGGAATTATTATATCGGTTAATTTATGTAATCCATCAATATATCTATTTCTAATTTCTTTTCTTTTGAATAAATCTGGAACTAGTTTTTTTATTTGTTCGCATCCAATTGCTGATCGGATATCATCTAATCTATAATTGAATCCAATACTAGTTACATCATATTCAGTGGCATGACCTAGAGATCTCTGATATGACATAGAGGTCATGCCATGAGATCTTAACAATTTTGCTTTTTCATAAAACTCAATATTGTTGGTTACAAGCATTCCTCCTTCACCTGTACTAATATTTTTATTTGAAAAAAAACTAAAACATCCTATATCCCCGATGGTGCCAAGTTTAATGGAATTATATTCTGAGTATGGAGCGTGTGCTGCATCTTCAATAATTCGAAGATTATATTTCTTCGCAATCTGGATAACAGTAGACATATCACATGGGAATCCACCATAATGCATTACAATTATTGCCTTTGTCTTAGGAGTTATTTTCTTTTCAATATCCGATGGGGAGATTGTTAGATCTTCATAACTGTTAATATCTGCAAATACAGGAATGGCGTCAAGATATTTTATTGCATTGACAGTTGCTACAAATGTCAAAGATGGAACAATGACTTCATCACCCCTATGAATATCAATTGTTTCTAATGCTAAGTGAAGGGCATGGGTGCAGTTAGATATTGCAAGCGCATAATTTGCATCAATTAGAGTTGAGAAACTTGATTCAAATTCTTCACACTTTGGGCCCATCGACAGCCACTTGGACTTGAGGACTGAAATGATTGCTTCTTCCTCGTTAATGTCGAAGTTAATATCAAACAAAGGAATTGTATACATATTTTAGAATTTTATTTCATGATCTATTATTGCTTTTTCATAATCTGCCGGGCGACCAATATCAAGCCAATACCCATCATGTTGCTTGGTATTTACATTTTTCTTATTTTTAAGAAGGTCATACATTAAGTCATCAAATCCATAAGATTTATTTCTAGCGATATAGGTTAACACAGCTTTATTAGCCATATATACACCCATACTTACCAAATATGAAAATTTGGGCTTTTCTTGAAACGATAATAAATTACTAGAACTTTGGTCAATATTTAATACTCCATAGTTTGTTTCGATTTCACGTGAAAAGGATGAAATAGTAAAGAGATTATTATTTTTAACATGATATTCATAAAAATCAGCATAGTTCAAGTTTGTTAATACATCTCCATTCATAATTAAAAAATTCGTTGGAAGGTCTTTGATAAGGCTTAAGGGCCCCATTGTATTAAGCGGTTCTAATTCCGTCGAAAAATCAATTTTCATTCCAAAATGAGATCCATCACCAACATATGCTTTTATAATATTAGCAAAATGATTTAGTGCGATTGTTACATGTGTAAATCCATTTGACGCAAGCTGTTTTAGTATTATTTCTAAAATAGGTTGTTCTCCAATTGGTACCAATGGTTTAGGTAACGAAATTGTATAGGGTTTAAGCCTTGTGCCTTTCCCACCTGCAAGTATTATTGCTCTTTTAGACATGACGTACAATTTTAAGACCATATAGTTATTCTGTAAGAATTCTTTGTTGGATTATGCTAATTTTAGGTTCTTTATAAGAATGAATGGGTAAATTTACGACAAGAAATTTAAAAGTCAAGTAAAATGTTAACCCAAAAGGATTTATTTGCGAAAGCGTTAATGGTTGAAAAGCCATGGTATATTCATGA
>Ga0172368_10006325_pt1 | contig 12805 bp, 8 predicted proteins | sample Lak11m_FD_114540 | JGI IMG/M metagenome (GOLD analysis project Ga0172368, IMG submission 114540) | Freshwater microbial communities from Kabuno Bay, South-Kivu, Congo - kab_022012_11m | ecosystem: Environmental > Aquatic > Freshwater > Lake | place: Democratic Republic of the Congo: South-Kivu...
ATCCCCGGCCTTAACCTGAGTTCCGGGCTTGGGCTTCTGGGATTTTATAATCTCTCCGGAGCCTGCGGCGTTTGCCTTTAAGCCGAGCTTTTCAGCAAGCTGCACAGCCTCTTCCTTTTTCATCCCCTGAAAATCTGGAGCGTAATAAACCGTCTCGTATTGCCCCGAGCTTACGATGAGCGTAATCTTATCAGCGAGATTTTCACCCCCGGCGGGTTTCTGCGCTATGACCACATCTTTTTCAACTGAATTTGAGTGCACGCGAATTATCTTTGAGACCTTTAGGCCATTTTGTAAGAATATTGCCTCTGCCTTGCTTAGTGTTTCTCCGGTAACCGATGGAACAGACCGGGCTCCCGGCCCCTTGCTTACGACAACCCTTACGCTGCGCTGTTCCTTTACCTTGTTTGCAAACGGCAAATCCTGCCTTATTATATGCCCCGCCGGAACATCGGCATTATAATCTTCACCGTCAATCTTCAGGTTGAGCCCTTTTTTACTCAGGATCTCATTGGCCTCAATAAGGCTTTTCCCTGAAACGTCAGGCACATCAACAGTCCTGCTGAAACTCAGCAGTTTAAAAGTCAGAAAAGCAAAGAGCAGAATGATAACCACAAAGCTCAGGAAATAAAGAGGAACCCTTACTATTTTGCCTGTGGCTTTTTGCAAATCAGTCCTTTTCAACGATTTTGCTGATGCTTACGATTTTATCTTCAGCGTCAACATCCATAAGCTTTACTCCCTGCGTATTCCTTCCCTGCAGGGATATGTTGATCGCGGTAGTCCTGATGAGCTTGCCTGAATTCGTGATCATGACTATCTCATCCTCGTCACGCACCTGCATTAGCCCTACAGCCTTTCCGCCCTTCTCTATAGTCTTTATGGATATAACGCCCTTGCCGCCTCTCCCCTGAATACGATACTCCTCTATCTTGGTTCGTTTGCCGAGCCCTTTTTCCGTAACGGTAAGGAGATAAGTTCTTTCTTCCGCAACCTCTGCAGAGACGACTTCATCGCCCTTAACAATGCGGATTCCTATAACTCCTTTTGCGGTACGCCCCATCTGGCGGACATCCTCTTCGTTAAAGCGTATAGAAAGCCCGTTCTTTGTGCCTATGATAAGGTCGCTCTTGCCGTCAGTCTTTTTTACGGCGATAAGCTCGTCTTTGTCTTCGAGAGTGACAGCTATTATTCCCTTTCCTCTCGGGTTGCTGTATTCTTCAAGAGCGGTCTTTTTAACCGTGCCGTTCTTTGTGAACATAACAAGGAATGCCTCTTTAAAATCTCTCACAGGGAGCGCTGTCGTAATCCTTTCGCCTTCAGAGAGCTGGAGAAGATTTACAAGCGCCTTGCCTTTGGCAGTACGGCCGGCCTCGGGAATCTGATATACCTTCAGCCAATAGAGCCTTCCGAGGTTGGAAAAGAAGAGCATATAGTCGTGAGTTGAACCTATGAAAAGCTGTTCAACAAAATCTTCTTCTTTTGTCTCCATTCCGATAAGCCCCTTTCCGCCCCTGCGCTGGCTTCTATAGGCAGATAAGGGATTTCTCTTGATGTAACCCTGATGAGAGAGCGTGATAACCATGTCTTCCTCTGTTATCAGGTCTTCGATCGTAAGCTCTTTCAGCTCGGTTGAAATCTCGGTCCTTCTTTCATCGGCGTGCTTGGTTTTGATTTCAAGAAGCTCGTCTTTTATTATCTTTGAAACAAGCACATCGCTTCCGAGTATTGATTTGAGCCTTTCAATCTCTTTTAATGTGTCAGCGTATTCCTTCATTATCTTTTCGCGCTCAAGCCCTGTGAGCCTCTGCAATTTCATATCAAGGATGGCCTGAGCCTGTATCTCGGACAACGGATAATTTTTTATGAGGCATTGTTTTGCCTCTTCGGGAGATTTGGACTTTCTTATCAATGCGATGATGGCGTCAAGATTATCGAGGGCCACCTTAAGGCCCTCCAATATATGAGCCCTTTCTTCCGCCTTCCTGAGTTCAAACTTTGTCCTTCTGATTACGACATCGCGTCTGTGCTGAATAAAATGGCTGAGTATCTTCTTTAAGGACAGCACCTGAGGCTGCCCTCCAACAATGGCCAGCATTATAATGCCGAATGTGGATTCCATCTGAGTATGCTTATAAAGGTTATTCAGGACAACTTCCGCCATCTCGCCCCTCTTAAGGTCCAGCACAACCCTTATGCCCTCTCTGTCTGATTCATCGCGTATCTCGGATATGCCCTCTATCCTTTTCTCTCTCACGAGTTCGGCAATTTTTTCTATAAGCCTTGCCTTATTTACCTGATAAGGAAGCTCCGTGATTATGATGTTCTCTCCGCCCCTGTATTCCTGCTCAATCCTTGCCTTGGCCCTTACCTTAATAAGCCCCCTGCCTGTGGTATATGCGTCAGTTATTCCTTCCATCCCGTGAATTAAACCGCCGGTAGGGAAATCCGGCCCCTTTACCGCAGTCATCAGGTCTTTAACCGTAACATCAGGATTATTAAGAAGCATAATGAGGCCGTTTATAACCTCGCCGAGATTATGCGGAGGAATATTGGTCGCCATTCCGACTGCAATGCCCGCGGAACCGTTTACTATAAGATTCGGCACCCTTGACGGAAGAACAAGCGGCTCTTCGGTTGTTTCATCGAAATTGGATATAAAATCAACTGTCTCCTTGTCTATGTCTGCAAGAAGTTCCTCCGAAAGCTTTGCGAGCCTCGCCTCGGTGTAACGGTATGCCGCGGCAGGGTCTCCGTCTATAGAGCCGAAATTTCCCTGTCCGTCTATCAACGGGTATCTCATGTTGAAATCCTGCGCAAGCCTGACAAGGGCGTCATAGACAGCGTTATCGCCGTGCGGGTGATATTTCTTTAAAACCTCTCCCACAACACCGGCGCATTTCGAGTATTTTTTATTCGGAAGAAGCCCTTCTCTGAACATCGCGTAGAGTATTCTTCTCTGTACGGGCTTAAGCCCGTCTCTTACATCAGGAAGCGCCCTGCCAATGATAACGCTCATCGCGTAATCAAGATAGGACACCTTCATTTCTTCTTCAATGCTTACAGGAACTCTTGCCATTTTTCTCCTTTTCTTACAACAAAAAATAAATGCTTTTTAACCCTAAAGAAAAGCGTTGTATTTTACCATAAAAACTACTCTAAATTGGGCATAATTTAGAGATTTAAAACAGTAGGCTGTGACTGACTTGAGGCAATCCGCCTGCGGCGGAACGGGCTCGTTTTTCTATAATTGCCGCCGAATGCCTTTGAGCGGCATCAGAGATTTTTCGTCGACGTTCTTGGTTAATGGAGCGTTACAGCCGCAACTGTTTGAGCGAAGCGAGTTTTGCGGATGTAGCGGAATTGGCCTTAGAACGACAGAAAAATTCTCTGCAAAAAGCGAAAGGGTGTTCGGCGGCAAATTGGGTTGGATGTTCCGAAAGACAGTTGCAGCCTCCTAGGGCTGCTCTTATACCTTGTGGTATTCCTGAATGGATTTTATGCTTATGCTTTTCTTTCGAAGCATCTCTATCGCATTGACAACTGCCTTTGCGCCTGAAACCGTAGTAGTATAAGGCACGCGATACTGAAGCGCGCTCTGGCGTATCGAAGCTGAGTCCCTTTGAGCCTGCGCATCGCTCACCGTGTTGATGATGAAATTCGCTTCCTTGTTTTTTATTAAATCAACTATGTGAGGTCTTCCCTCTTTTACCTTATTTACAACCTGAACCTCAATCCCCTTATCAGCAAGATGTTGGGCTGTGCCGCGCGTTGCCACAACCTCAAACCCCATCGCAAGGAGTTTCTTCACAACATCGCATATTCCGTCCTTATCTTCATCCCTCACGCTTAAAATAATCCTGCCTGACAAAGGTATCCTGTTGCTGGATGATAACTGGGCCTTTGCGTACGCGATTCCGAAATCTTCGTCTATACCCATAACCTCTCCGGTAGATTTCATCTCAGGGCCGAGTATTGTGTCAACGCCGCTGAACCTGTCAAAAGGAAACACCGCCTCTTTTACCGCAACATGCTTTATCTCCTTTTCTTTTGTAATCCCGAGTTCCTTCAATGTTTTGCCGAGCATAACCTTAGCCGCAAGTTTTGCCAGAGGAACGCCTGTTGCCTTGCTCACATAAGGTATAGTCCTTGACGCCCGCGGATTCACTTCAATGATATATATCTCGTTATCCTTGACCGCAAACTGGATATTCATAAGGCCGATGACATTAAGCTCCTTTGCCAGAGCCTTTGTCTGCCTTTTTATCTCATCAACTATTGCCTTATTAAGAGAATATGGCGGAAGTGAACATGCAGAATCTCCTGAATGTATGCCTGCCTCTTCAATATGCTCCATGACCCCGCCTACAATCACATCAGCGCCGTCTGAAATGGCATCAACATCAACCTCAACAGCGCCCTCAAGATACTTATCAATTAAAACCGGGTGCTCCGGCGATGCCTTCACAGCCCTCTTCATGTAATCAAGGAGTGAATTCTCATCAAAAACTATTTCCATCGCCCTTCCTCCAAGAACATACGAGGGCCTGACCATAACAGGGTATCCAATCTTGCCTGCAATCACTACCGCGTCTTCAGGAGACATTGCAGTGTCGCTTTCAGCCTGCTTCAGATTTAGTTTGTGCAGAAGCTCCTTAAACCTTTTTCTGTCCTCTGCGCGGTCTATGGAATCAGGCGAAGTGCCGAGAATCTTTACGCCTTCCTTCTCCAAAGGCACGGCAAGTTTTAACGGTGTCTGCCCTCCGAACTGGACAACAATGCCCTCGGGTTTTTCAGTCTCAATGATGCTGAGGACATCTTCAATTGTCAGAGGCTCAAAATAAAGCCTGTCCGCAGTGTCGTAATCAGTGCTCACTGTCTCAGGGTTGCAGTTAGCCATTATTGTTTCATATCCCAATTCCTTCAATGCAAATACCGCGTGAACGCAGCAGTAATCAAACTCGATGCCTTGCCCTATTCTGTTCGGGCCGGAGCCAAGAATAATGACTTTTTTCTTATCGGTAGGATTGGCTTCAGATTCAACCTCAGGAGTTAAGAGTTGAGAGTTAAGAGTTGAGAGTTGCGGATTTATATCTTGATTTTTTCCCTCACTTTTAACTTTTAACTTTTCACTTTCAACTTTATAGAATGGTTTCTCATACGTCGAATACATGTAAGGCGTATGCGCGACAAATTCCGCAGCACATGTGTCCACAATTTTATAAACAGGTTTTATCCCTAATTCATTTCTCAGTCTTCTTATCTCCTCTTCTTTTTTCCCTGTAAGCCCCGCTATCCTTCTGTCCGAGAAACCATATTCCTTGGCCTTACGTAATATTCCCGTCAATTCGGCGTTTTTAACTTTGAACTTTGCACTTTCAAATTTCAACTTTTCTTCTGCACTCATTATCTGCTTCATGTGATTAAGGAACCACGGGTCTATCCATGTGAGTTCATGGATTTCATCAATGGTCATGCCGTTCCTCATCGCCTGCGCGACATGCCAGAGCCTCTCAGAGTTAGGGATCTTTAGTTTTGCCTTCAGCGCTGCGGGTGTTGTATCAATTTCTTCAAAACCATAAGTGCTGTTTTCAAGGCTTCTTATCGCCTTTTGCAAAGATTCCTTAAAAGTCCTGCCTATGGACATCACCTCTCCGACCGACTTCATCTGCGTTGTCAGAGTGGCATCTGCGGCCGGGAATTTTTCAAACGCGAATCTCGGAACCTTCGTCACGACATAATCAATCGTTGGCTCAAAAGACGCCGGAGTTTCTTTTGTTATGTCATTTGGAATTTCATCCAGCGTAAGCCCGACTGCAAGCTTTGCCGCAATCTTTGCAATCGGGAATCCTGTTGCCTTGCTCGCCAATGCGGACGACCTTGAAACGCGCGGATTCATCTCTATTACAACCATCCTGCCGTTTTTGGGGTTTAACGCAAACTGGATATTTGAGCCGCCTGTATCAACTCCTATTTCCCTGATTATCGCAATAGAGGCGTCGCGCATCCTCTGATATTCCTTGTCCGTCAAGGTCTGCGCCGGCGCGACAGTGATGGAATCTCCAGTATGCACTCCCATCGGGTCAAAATTTTCTATCGAGCAGATGATGACAACATTGTCTTTATTGTCCCTCATCACCTCAAGCTCATACTCCTTCCATCCGATAACTGATTCCTCAACAAGCACCTGATGGACAGGGCTCAGTTTTAATCCTTTATCAAGAAGCTCTGTGTATTCTTCCATGTTGTATGCAATGCCGCCTCCGGTTCCACCGAGGGTAAACGAGGGCCTCAATATATTAGGAAATCCTATATCTTCAATCGCGTCAATGCCGTCTTTCATGCCGCTGATATTTGCGCTCTTAGGGACCTCGAGCCCGATTTTCCCCATAGCCTCTTTAAACAGCTCTCTGTCTTCAGCCTTTTTTATTGCGGGAAGTTTTGCTCCGATGAGCTCAACGCCGTATTTTTCGAGCACCCCGCTTTCGGCAAGCTCAACGGCAAGGTTAAGCGCTGTCTGCCCTCCCATTGTCGGAAGCAGGACATCCGGCTTTTCTTTTTTGATGATTAACTCAACAATGTCCGCTGTCAGCGGCTCTATGTAAGTGGCGTCCGCAATCTCAGGGTCTGTCATGATTGTCGCGGGATTGGAATTTATAAGAACCACCTTATAGCCTTCCTCGCGCAAGGCCTTGCACGCCTGAGTCCCGGAATAATCAAACTCGCAAGCCTGGCCGATTACAATAGGCCCGGAACCGATTAATAATATTTTTTTAATGTCATTTCTTTTTGGCATCGTTTTTAAGTGTCAAAGTATCACAGGGTCAAAGTATCAAAGTTTATGTCTGACGCTTTTAGTAAAAGCATTTAGCATTAACCCTATCTCAACACGCAAATCCTCCAATCTTTTATATTCTATTTCATTTATAAATCTTAGTTCGCTTACAACTTCTAATAAATAATCTGTTTCTACTAAAGACCTGTTAGCTATATTAAGAAAGCTCAAAAATTCTTTTTTACTATTACTAGCATGTCCCTCCACTATATTCAGGGGGATAGAAAAAGCAGCCCTTTTAATCTGGGAGGTCAACGCGTACAGTTCTTCTTTTGGGAAATTATTGCTAACCTTATAGATTTCTATTGCAAAGATATGAGCCTTTTCCCATATCTTTAATTTTTTATATCCTTTTTTATTATCCATTTCTTTGCTTCTTTAACTCTGACCCTCTGACACTATTTAAAGTAGACTATCTTTGCTCCACCAAGATGTAATGGAATACGAGCCTCCTCTTTCCATAGTCCTTTTTCAAGATATTTATCGTCCGCGTACGCGGATACAACATTTCCGAAGAATGCGTAGCACTCTCCCGCATCAACTGCCTTCGATAGTTTGCACTCTATAAAACCCGCGCAGCCCTCAATAACGGGAGCTTTTATCTTCTTTGCCTTCTTAATCTTGAGCCCTGCCTCTTTGAACTTGTCTCTATCCCTTCCCGATGCCTTTCCGCAAATCCACAGGGCCTTCAAGAATTTTTCAGTCGGGATATTTATCGCAAATTCTTTAGTCTTTTTTATCAGCTCTGCCGTATATGCTTCCTTTGCGACGCACACTATCACAATCGGCGGCTCTTCGCTCACAGGCGTCCCCCACGCGCAGGTCATCACATTCGGCTTTCCTCCCTTTCCTACGCTCGTAAGAAAGAAAGCCATCTTTGGATGTAGAAGGTGATATATGTCGGATTTAATTTGTTTCAGCATATATTAATGACCTCTATATCTTCCCTTCCCTGAACATTTCCTGAATCTCAATAGTTTTCTTCGGAAGACTTTTTCGCTTCTTGTTTGCATAATTAAAAGTCATGATTACCCTTTTTCTTCACATCATCGAGCAATTTCTTTTCGTCCTATTGAATGACATCTATTTTTTAAATTTCGCAATTTGCTTGCTGGAAATCAGCGATTTCATTTGCGTTATTGCGATTTTATTGAGTTGCATCAATCGTTCATTTTGCGGCAAGCCCTGATGAATTAAAACCGCATTAATACTTTCCATGTTGCTCAACACTACTAACTGTTCAATACTTGCAGCATCACGAATGTTTCCCTCAGCTTTCTCGTTGGCATTTCTCCATTGCTTGGCAGTCATTCCAAATAACGCGACGTTTAGCATATCGGCTTCATTGGCATAAACAAAGTTTATTTGCTGTTTAGTGAGTTCCGGCGGAATAAGATTTTCTTTGATGGCATCCGTGTGAATATGGTAATTGATTTTCGCTAATGTGCGCTGCAGGTTCCATTCAAGTTTTAATCTGTCATTCTCATCTGCCTTGAGGCGTTGGAATTCTTTGATGAGGAAAAGTTTAAACTCAATAGAAATCCATGATGCAAATTCAAGCGCAATATCTCTGTGGGCAAAGGTTCCTCCATATCTTCCCGCCCTTGAGATGATTCCGATTGCATTCGTCTTTTCAATCCACTGTTTCGCAGTAAGGGTAAAGCTATTTAACCCCGCTTGCTTTTTAAACCCATCGAATTCGATGGGTTTAAAATCTGGATTGTAGAGCATCTCCCAAAATCCAAGCAGTTCAATGGTGTTACGATTTCGCAGCCAGTTTTGTATGATGTAATCGGTTCTCTCCGAATCCTTATAACGGGCAATATCCGTTAGAGAAATGTAATCATTGTCGCGCGAACTGATAACGATAATCTCAGTTCCTTTTACATTGATGGTCTTATTCTTTGTCATAGGTTTCAGTTATATCTTCCCTTCCCTAAACAATTCCTGAATCTCAATCGTTTTCTTAGGTAAAAGTTTCCGCATTTTCTTTCCCCAGAAAAGCCATTCCATACTTTTTTCAATAGGCCATTTGCCATACTCTTCCAATTGTTCTTTGCTTACCGTATAAGAAAATCCCTTTCGCTTTTTTCTCACCTATCCGCGCCCCTCTATCATCTCCCTGAATCTTTTAAAAAGATGCGCGGAGTCATTGGGGCCGGGGCCTGCCTCGGGATGGTGCTGGACAGAAAATATCGGAAGCTCCACATGCTCCATGCCCTCTTCAGAGCCGTCAAAAAGATTTTTGTGCGTTAACCTTGCCTGTCCCTTTACGCTATTAATATCAACGCAGTAATTATGGTTCTGCGAAGTTATCTCAACCTTTCCTGTCTTCATGTCTTTTACAGGATGGTTGCCTCCGTGATGCCCGAATTTAAGTTTATAAGTCCTTCCTCCAAGGGCAAGGCCTAAAATCTGGTGGCCGAGGCATATCCCGAATATCGGCTTTTTGCCTATGAGTTTTTTAGCGCTTTCAATGGCGTAAGTAACTGTCTGCGGGTCGCCGGGGCCGTTGCTTAAGATTATTCCGTCAGGGTTCATCTCAAGAACCTTCTCGGCAGGTGTTTGCGCCGGAACAACCGTTACCTCAAAACCCGCCTCAACAAGGTTTCGCAGGATATTGAACTTTATGCCGAAGTCATAAACAACCACTTTCTTCAGAGTGTCAGAGCGTCCAAGTGTCAGAGGGTCAGAGTCTTTGATACTTTGATACTTTGATTCTTTGATACTTAGAGGGCATCCCTTCCAGCAGCCCTCTTCCCATTTATATTGTTTTTTTGTCGTAACTTCTTTCACAAAATCAAATGCCGAGATGCCGGGATGCTCTTTAACTTTTTTATGAAGGCTTTCGGGATTTAAATCAATTGTTGATATTATTCCCATCTGCGCGCCGTGATTTCTCAGATGCCTTGTCATGGCCCTTGTGTCAATTCCCTGAATTCCGACAACATTTGACTTCTTCATATACTCTGAGAGGGTTGTCTGAGAACGCCAGTTAGAAGGAAATTCGCAAACCTCTTTAGCGATAAAACCCTCTGCCTTTATTCCGCCCTGAGATTCAATGTCCTCTTCATTCACGCCGTAATTTCCAATCTGCGAATACGTCATCGTTACAATCTGGCCTTTGTATGAAGAATCAGTGAGTATCTCCTGATAACCTGTCATGGATGTATTAAAGACAACCTCGGCAAGGGCCTCGCCTTCCGCGCCGAACCCCTCGCCTTCAAAAACAACGCCGTCCGAAAGAACCAACAATGCCTTACTCATATATCCTTCCTTTGCATATCGTCAGAACAGGCATACCCTTTAAAACCCATCCCTCAAAAGGCGTATTCTTGCCTTTAGATATAAATTTCTCAGCCTCAACCTTAAATTCTTTATCTGCGTCAACTATAACCACATCCGCTTCTGAGCCAATCTTCAGCGAGCCTTTATTTGCTCTTAAAATCTTAGCAGGATTTACTGCCATTTTTTCTACAAGCTGAGTCACGCTCAAAACACCTTCATCCACAAGTTTCAAGCTTAGGCTCAGCGCTGTCTCAAGCCCTGATATGCCGGAAGGCGCATAATCGAATTCCCTCATTTTTTCGTCCCTGTGATGCGGCGCATGATCTGTTGCAATCACATCAATAGTTCCGTCCTTTAAACCTTGTTTTATCGCATCGATGTCTTTCTGAGTCCTCAACGGCGGATTCACCTTCGCATTTGTGTTATACCCTTTTACCGCATCTTCGGTAATGCTGAAGTAATGAGGGCATGTCTCCGCAGTCACTTTAATCCCTCTTTTTTTTGCATCCCTAATCATCCTCACAGAGCCTTCTGTTGATACATGGGCTATGTGAAGTTTCCCATTTGTAAGTTCGGCAAGCGCAATATCCCTATCCACCATTATCTCCTCAGCTCCGGAAGGCGCTCCTCTTAATCCGAGCGTAAGCGCAAGCAATCCCTCATTCATTACGCCGCCCTCTGAAAGATTCATATCCTCGCAATGAGAGATTACCGGCACATTGAATGCCTTTGCATATTCCAGGGCCCGCCTCATGACAAGGCTGCTCATCACAGGATTGCCGTCATCGGAGAATGCGACACAGCCCTCGGAATGCATTATTCCCATCTCCGCAAGTTCATCGCCTTTCTGGCCCTTTGTTATGGCGCCTATCGGATAGACAGTGCATGCGCCCTCCTGAATAGCCTTCCTGATGATAAAATCCGTCACGCTTGAATTGTCATTAACGGGGTTTGTGTTTGGCATGGCGCAGACTGTTGTAAAGCCTCCTTTAACAGCAGCCAGAGTTCCCGTTTTTATTGTCTCTTTATATTCAAATCCCGGTTCCCTCAGATGCACATGCATATCAATCAAACCGGGGAAAACATAAAGCCCAGTTGCGTCAATGATACGGGGGTTAGGTACTTGGGACTGGAGGCTAGTTTTTTGTTTTTTACTAGCCCCTAATCCCAAGTCTCCAATCCCTATTATCTTTCCTTCCTCAATCAGCACATCGCCTATCCCGTCAATATTCTGTGAAGGGTCAATGATATGTCCGTTTTTAATTAAAATTTTCATAACTATTCTTTCCTGTCATGCTGGCTTGTCCGGCATCCTTCTTCAGAATGATTCCGATTCCCGACTAGCGGGAATGACATTTTTTGTATTGATGACCTTCTCATTCCTTCACTCCTGCAAGCAGATACAGCACAGCCATTCTTACCGCAAGGCCGTTTGTAACCTGTTCAAGTATCACGGACTTCGGGCCATCTGCCACATCAGACGCAACCTCAACGCCGCGGTTCATAGGCCCCGGATGCATAACAATCGCGTCCTTGCTCGCCTTTAAAAGCCGCTCTGATGTAAGCCCCCAGTTCTTCGCGTATTCAAGAGTTGACGGGAAAAACCCTTTGCCCTGCCGTTCCATCTGAATCCTGAGCACCATGATGACGTCAACATTTTCAAGCCCTGAGTTCATATCATGGAAAACCCTTACTCCGAGTTTTTCCATCTCTTTCGGCACTAATGTGGGAGGGCCTATCAGCCTCACTTCAGCGCCGAATTTTATAAGAAGATATATGTTTGACTTCGCGACCCGGCTGTGAAGTATATCGCCCACTATCGCAATCTTTAATCCTTCAAGCCTGCCTGTTTTTTCCTTGATCGTAAAAGCGTCAAGCAATGCCTGCGTGGGATGCTCGTTTATGCCGTCTCCTCCGTTTATGACGGAGGCCTCGATATGTCCTGCTATAAGGTGGGGCGCTCCTGAAGAGGAATGCCTTATCACCATAAAATCCGCGCCGAGAGCCTGAACATTCTTCACTGTATCTATCAGGCTTTCTCCTTTCACGACACTGCTTGTCGTTGCAGTAAGGTTCAGGACGTCAAGGCTTAGCCTTTTTTCCGCGAGTTCAAAAGATGTTCTCGTCCTTGTTGAAGGCTCAAAGAAGAGATTAACGGCAGTCTTTCCTCTAAGAGCAGGGACTTTCTTAATGTCACGCTTAAGAACATCCTTGAATCCTGACGCTGTATCGAGAATAAGCGTTATCTCGTCTTTTGCGAGTTCCTTAATGCCTAAGAGGTTTTTGGATGAAAGCTTCACTCCGCTTGGCCTCCCTCTATTGTCACCTTATCCTCAAGCCCGTCTTCTTCAAGATTGACTTCAACTGTTTCATTGATTGCTGTAGGGATATTTTTTCCCACAAAGTCAGCCTTTATCGGAAGCTCTCTGTGCCCCCTGTCTATCAGGACCGCAAGCTGAATGGATGACGGCCTTCCCATATCCATCAGCGCGTCAAGCGCAGCCCTTATGGACCTTCCGGTAAAAAGCACATCGTCAACAAGCACAACCTTCATGTCCGTTACTTCGCAGGGCACCTCTGTCTTTCTTACGGCAGGCTGTTTCTTTCTTATATTCAGGTCGTCCCTGTAAAAAGCTATATCAAGAGAGCCGACCGGAATGTCCTTGCCCTCTATCTCCTTAA
>Ga0172368_10006327_pt1 | contig 12803 bp, 9 predicted proteins | sample Lak11m_FD_114540 | JGI IMG/M metagenome (GOLD analysis project Ga0172368, IMG submission 114540) | Freshwater microbial communities from Kabuno Bay, South-Kivu, Congo - kab_022012_11m | ecosystem: Environmental > Aquatic > Freshwater > Lake | place: Democratic Republic of the Congo: South-Kivu...
CGTTCAAGCGTGGGGGTCGCCGCCGGAACTGCGCGGCTTCATGGGCGGCGATCTCGAAGGCGTGATTCAAAAACTCGACTACCTTCTCGATCTCGGAATCAACGCTATCTACTTCAACCCCATCTTCGACGCCGCATCGAATCATCGTTACGACACGCGCGATTATTTCAAGATCGATCCCAAGTTAGGCGATCTCTCAACGTTCCGGCGATTGCTCAAGCGCGCGCACACGGCCGGCATCCGCGTCATCCTCGACGGCGTGTTCAACCACTGCGGGCGCGGCTTCTTCGCCTTTAACGATCTCGCCGAGAACGAAGATGCCTCACCGTATCGCAACTGGTTTCATGTCAAAGATTTTCCGCTAAATCCATTTGGCGAAGGCGAATCAAATTATTCCGCGTGGTGGGACATCAAGAGCCTGCCCAAGTTCAACACGCGCGAGCCGCACGTCCGAAAGTATCTGCTTGACGTTGCGCGTTACTGGATCGATCAGGGCGCGGACGGTTGGCGACTTGATGTGCCGAATGAAATTGACGACGCCGATTTTTGGGCGGAGTTTCGATCTGTGGTGAAAGCGACAAACCCTTACGCCTACACGCTCGGCGAAATTTGGGAAGTGAACCCGCGTTGGGTGGGCGCGAAAACATTTGACGGGTTGATGAATTACCCTTTCCGCAAAGCGGCGCTCGATTTTTTTGTGACCGATTCGATCAGCGCGACTGCCTTCGGGGACGCCGTCGAACATCTCCTCACCGTTTATCCCCGCCCGAACCTGTATGCTCAATTCAACCCGCTGGGTTCACACGACACCGAACGCATCCTCACGCTCTGTCATGACGACTTCAGTCGTTTAAAACTTGCCTTGCTCTTTCAATTCACTTATATCGGCGCACCCTCGGTTTATTATGGCGACGAGATCGGCATGATCGGTGGCAAAGACCCGGAGTGTCGCAAAGCGTTTAACTGGAATGAAAGTAAGTGGAATGTTGAACTGCGCGATTACGTGAAGTTGTTAGTCACCCTTCGCAAGAATCACATCGCTCTTCGGCGTGGCGACTTCAAACGTCTGCACGCCCACGCCCACGAAAACATCTACGCTTTTCTGCGAAAGCACGATCACGACGATCCCGAATCGTTAATCGTTATTCTTAACAACTCTGACCATGCGATTAGCCACGACATCCCTACCACAAACACAGGCTGGCAGAACGGAATCGCAGTACACGATCTATTGAGCGGCAAAAGGTTTGTCGTGGAGAATCATCTGGTGAACGTGAAACTCTCGGCGCGGAGCGGAATGATATTGACGATGCATTGATGGGCGAAACATATCAGGCGGACGTTAGAGGCATCAACACCGAGTGTCATAAAGGCACTCGGTGTTTTGTTTTATAATACGCCCCGATGATCCAATGTGAGATAAGCGCGCGGACAGGTGAGCGATGAGTTTAAAAGTTTTGACTCTCGCCGCCGAGTCCGCGCCGCTCGTTAAAGTAGGCGGTTTGGGCGACGTCGTTGGTGCGCTGCCGCACGCGCTGAAAGAGCTGGGGTGCGACGTGCGCGTGGCGATGCCGCACTATCACACAATAGATGCTCACGCTGAAAAATTTAAATTGAAGCGAATGGGAAAGGTGTCACTGAAGTGGGGCGAGCAAGAAGATTACCCGGCATCGGTTGCGTCCGCCGACATCGGCGGCATCCCCTTTTATCTTTTGGGAAACCCCTATCTGCACGAAGGCCGCGTCTATGGCGTGTCCATCGAGGAAGATGGTCCGAAATATATTTTCTACGCAATGTCGGCGCTGGCGTTGTGCCGCCATCTTGACTGGCAGCCCGACGTGATTCACGTTCACGATTCGCACGCGGGCGCGGCGATCTATTGGTTGAACACCAAAGGTAAGCGCGATAAATTTTGGAAACATACGGCGAGCGTCTTGACGATCCACAATTTACCGTATCAAAACAATCACGCTAAAAAATTTTTAGCGATGGCGGGTTTAAAACCGTCACGCGATCCGCGTTTGCCGTGGTGGGCGCGCGACGGCTTGATGGGCTTGGGCATCGCTTATGCCGACCAGATCAACGCCGTGAGCGAAGGCTATGCCGACGAGATTATGGGCGAAGAATATGGCGCGGGACTCGATGGCTTGTTGAGCGCGCGCGAGGATTGCCTAAGCGGCGTGCTGAACGGTCTTGATTATTCGGCGTGGAATCCTAAAACCGATTCTGCGCTGAAGACTTATTTTGACGAGACGTCGCTTGAAAGGCGCATCGAAAATAAATTGGCATTGCAAAAAGAATGTGGTTTGAAAATTGATAAAAGCGCTCCGTTGATCGGCGTGGTGTCCCGGCTCGATCATCAAAAGGGGCTCGACATCGCCGCCGAAGCGATGTGGAAATTATTAACGAAAGGTTCGGCGCAATTTGTGCTGCTTGGGACAGGCACACGCGAGATCGAAGCGATGTTCAAAACGTGGGCGGGCGACTTCCCCACGATGGCGTCCATCAATTTGAAATTCGACTCGGCGTTGGCGAACCGCATCTATGCGGGCGCGGATATTTTCTTAATGCCATCACGCTATGAACCCTGCGGCATCTCACAGATGATCGCCCTGCGTTACGGCGCGGTGCCGGTGGTGCGAGCGACGGGCGGCTTGGTAGATACGGTCAAACCTTATCGTCATGGGCGCGGCACAGGGTTTGTCTTCAAAGAATATTCGGGCGCGGCTTTGTTGCGAAGTTTGAAACGGGCGATTGAAATGTATCACGAGAAAAGTGAATGGCGCGGTTTGCAATTGCGCGGCATGGCGAACAGGTTTACGTGGCAGAGCGCGGCGGAGAAGTACGTGAGGTTGTATGAGAGAGCGATTGAGATGAAAAGGTGACATGATGACAAGGTGAAGATCATTCCGTCACCTTGTCACCCCTTCATCTTGTCAATGGGTTATGAAGACTCGTGTGGTCATCCTTGCCGGTGGAGAAGGTTCGCGTTTGGGTGTGTTGACGGCGAAACGCAGCAAGCCTTCGGTGCCGTTTGCCGGCAAGTATCGCATAATAGATTTTGCTTTGAGCAACTGTGTCAACTCGAATCTATTCGACGTGATGCTGTTGACTCAATATCGCCCGCACTCGTTGGTGGAGCATATCGGTTCGGGGCGACCCTGGGATTTGGATCGCTCGCTCACCGGCGGCGTGCGGTTCTACCAACCTTACAAAGCGCGTTTTGAATCGGATTGGTATAGCGGCACGGCAGACGCCGTCCAGCAAAATTTTATGTTCGTCAAACATGGCTCGCCCGACAACGTATTGATCATGGGCGGCGACCATATTTATTTGATGGACTACGCGCCAATGATTGACTTTCACGCCGATCACGAAGCGGACGTGACGATTGCGACGCTGCGGGTGACGATGGAAGAAGCGACGCGCTTCGGCATCATGATCACCAACGATGATTATCGGGTGACAAATTTTGTGGAGAAACCGAAGGAACCACCCAGCACAACGGCTTCGATGGGCATTTACATCTTCCGCTTTGATGTGCTGGATCGTATGCTGCGCGACGACACTAAGCACAAAGAGTCGTCGCACGATTTCGGAAAAGATATTGTTCCGCGCATGGTCAAAGATGGGATGCGCGTTTTTGCTTATCCGTTTAGCGGCTATTGGGTAGACGTAGGGACGATTGAGTCGTATTGGCAATCGCACATGGATCTGCTCCACCATCCGCCGTTGCTCGATCTCAATGATCGATCTTGGATTGTCCACACCCGGTCTGAGGAGCGCCCGCCGGTGTTGATTCAGAATGGAGCCGTGGTGCGCGACAGCATGATCACTGACGGCTCGATCATCTCGCCCGGCGCGCGCGTAGAACGATCCGTGTTATCTCCGGGCGTGTACGTCGGACCGAACGCGGTGGTGCGCGAATCGATTGTCCTGACCGATTCCTATATTGAAGCCGGCGCCAGAGTCGAGCGGAGTATCATTGACAAACAAGTGACTATCGGACACAACTGCCGCATCGGGCATATTGAGGCAGGCGCCGAAGATTTAGGCATCACCACCATAGGCAAGAGCGCGCAGATTCCGAGCGGCGCGAAAATTGGTCGCGGAGCAATTATCGGGCCGGATGTAAATTTAAATGATCTGCCGCGCAAGGTGGTTGGCAAGGGGAAGTTTGTGGAGCACAAATCCCTATGACCTTCTCTCGTTCTTCAGGCATTCTATTACATCCTACTTCATTGCCAAGTTGTTATGGCATTGGCGATCTAGGGGATGAGGCGTTTAAATGGGTAGAGTTTCTTGCCTCTGCCGGGCAAAAGTTGTGGCAGATTCTTCCGCTCGGTCCAACGGGTTACGGCGATTCGCCGTATCAATGTTTCTCGGCGTTTGCCGGTAACCCGTATCTGATCAGCCCCGACAAACTGTTGGCAGAGGGTTTATTGAACCGATCCGATTTGAAACGCATTCCGAATTTTCCGAGCGGCACTGTGGACTATGGTCCCGTCATTCAATATAAGTTGTCGCTGCTGGATGCGGTGTATGCAAATTACCAACGCACGAAAATTTTGCGAGACGAATTCGAATCATTCAAACAAAAAAACTCAGCGTGGCTCGACGACTATGCTTTGTTTATGGCGCTCAAAGAAGCGCAGCATGGCGCGGTGTGGAGCACATGGGATGAAGCGTTGGTGAGTCGGCAGCCGCAGGCGTTGAAGGCGGCAAGAGAGAAGTACGCCGACGCGGTGGAGTCGCAGGAACTCCGGCAGTTTCTTTTCTTCCGCCAGTGGGAGGCGATCAAATCTCACGCTCATCGTCACAACATCAAGATCATCGGCGACATCCCGATCTTTGTTGCTTACGACAGCGCGGATGTGTGGGCGCACCCTGAACTGTTTTATCTTGATGAGCATGGCAGACCCACGGTGGTGGCGGGCGTGCCGCCGGATTATTTCAGCGCGACGGGTCAGTTGTGGGGCAACCCGCTCTATCGCTGGGATGTGTTGAAGGAAAATAATTATGCTTGGTGGATCGAGCGTTTCCGCGCGACGTTGACGATGGTGGATATTGTGCGGCTCGATCACTTTCGGGGATTTGAGGCGTATTGGGAGATTCCGTTTGGGATGCCGACGGCCGAAGTGGGGACGTGGATCAAAGGCCCCGCCGCCGATTTTTTTAATACCCTTCAATCTTTATTCGGCGTCCTTCCCATCATCGCCGAAGACTTGGGCGTGGTGACGAAAGAGATGACGGCGCTGCGCGATCAATTTGATTTGCCGGGCATGAAGGTGTTGCAGTTTGCTTTCTCAAGCGATGGAAACGATCTGTTCTTGCCGCACAACTTTACGCACAACTGCGTGGTGTATAGCGGCACGCACGACAACGATACGACTCGCGGCTGGTACGAGAACTCCTCTACTGAACGCGAGCGCGATTTCGCGCGGCGCTATCTGGGGCGCGATGGTGGGGACATCGCTTGGGATTTAATTCGAGCCGCGTTTTCCTCTGTTGCCGACATGGCAGTTGTGCCGTTGCAAGACGTTTTGAATTTGGGGACTCGGGCGCGCATGAATTTGCCGGGGCGGGCATCGGGCAATTGGGGTTGGCGTTTTGAGTGGGGGCAGATCAACGATGGGATGAGGGAGCGGTTGAGGGAGTTGAGTAAACTTTATGGGAGATAGAGGGAAACAGGGGAACCAAAGGAAACAGGTTGTTGCACGCACGATAACGTTCAAGGTTTAGAATAATATTCGGGAGCGGATTAGAGCGCTCAGGATCACAACGGTCATCTCTATCCCCGACAACGTCTGTTGGGATTTTGGAAATTGGGATTTGGGGTTTTGAAATTTTGGACTTGGGGTTTTGGAGTTTGGGGTTTTGTTCCACGCATTTGTTCTCTAACGAGGCGCCACCATGTCTTCTTTTTGTCTTCACGCTCACTTCTATCAATCTCCGCGCGGCGACCCGTTTGTAGATATTTACGGCGAGGACTTTATCGGACACGAGCCGGGGTCAGAGCCCTACGAAAACTGGAATGAAAAAGTAACTGCCGAATGTTACTTGCCCAACGCCGAGTTGGGCAACTTTGCGCTTGCCTCATTTGACGTTGGCGGTTCTCTTTTGCGTTGGATGGAAAGAAACGCACCCAACACCTACCGTCACATTTTTGATGCCCATCAAACATACGTTGAGAAATATAACGCGAGCAATGCCCTCGCCGTGCCATCGCATCACACCATCTTGCCGCTCGCGCGCAAACGCGATAAAGCGTCCCAGATCATTTGGGGGATCGAAAGTTATAAATATCGGTATGGGCGCGCGCCGTTGGGGATGTGGCTGCCGGAGATGGCGGTTGACCTTGAAACATTGCAAGTGCTTTATGAGTTCGGGATCCGGTTTACGATCTTAAGCGAGACTCAAGTCATCGGCGCACATAACGGTGGACCGTATTGGGTGAAACTGCCGAACGGCGATCAAATGGCGATCTTCGTTCGCGATGAATATTTGTCGAATCAGATCGCTTTCAACATTCAAACGCTGGGCGGGGCGGGGCGTTGGGCGCGCGAAGTACTGTCCTCGCGCCGCCGCCAAACGGGACGACTGGGTGCGGGGTTAACGTTAGTTGCCGTAGAAGGCGAAACATTTGGGCATCATCATCCGGGTGAGGAACATTTCTTGCATTGGTTACTTTCATACGAAGCGGATTCAATCGGCTTTGCGGTGACTACGCTGGAACGACATTTGCGCGATCACCCCCCGCAAGCTGAAGTGACCGTCAAAGAATATACGTCGTGGTCCTGCAAACATGGCTTGGGGCGTTACGTGGCGGGGTGCGATTGCACGCCCGGCGATTCACATTGGAAGGGCGCGCTCCGCCGCGCGCTTGATAATCTTTCTAACAGTATTGACGATCTCTACGTGGAGATCGCTCAAGATGCACGTCTCGACCCCTGGAAGTTGCGGAACAATTATGTGCATGTCACGCTGGGTCAAGTGGCTGTGAATCAGTTTCTCAAGGATGAAGGTTTGCAGGTTGATTCGCTCGCCGAACGATTGGCGAAGCTGTTAGCCGCCAGCTATTTTCGTCAACGCATGTATGTGTCGGGCACGTTCAAACATGACGATCTCGCGCGCGTGGAATCGCGCTACGCCATTGCCAATGGCTTGCGTGCGGCGATGCTCGTCGCCGACGTGACGGGTGACGATCTTCTGCCTGCCTTTCGCAGTGATCTGGCGCAGGCAGTATCGGCGCAAGCAAACTTAACCGGCGCAGATTATCTCGATCAAATTCAAGCGCAGATTCAGAAGTAGAAGGTTGTTGAGTTGCGCTCAAAAACGCTTCTGACTATACTCATCCGTCATGTCCGACAACCTTCCCTCTCGTCCTCGCCCATCGTCGTGGCGCTATGGTTCTGTTGCGCTGAACGTCATCACACTCTGTTGCTGTGTTTGCACGGTGTGGTTAGGGGGATACTATGCGTTGTTGTTGGTGAATCCTTATTCGTTGAATCCCTTCCCTCCTCCCAGCGATCCGACACGGATCGTCGTGGCGACGATCACGCCGACTTCTGTTTTTGATTTCCCATCATTCACGCCGACACTCGCGCCAACCTTTACGGGGACGCCGACTCTGCCACCTCCAACCGCCACCCGAGGTGTCACTGCGACGACTCTTGCTGCGTTGACTCCATCGCCTACGGTGAGCAGTTTGCCGTTACAAACTGCCACTGCTACACGGACAGGAAGTGTTGTCCCGTCACCCACGCGACAAGGCGGTGCCACTTCCTCGATCACTTCCACACCCACTGGCGGCGTCACCGCCACTGCGACGCGGGGAACTGTGAGTCCCACCTCTGCGCCGAATACGTCCATCGCCGGGCGCATGTTGTTTATCTCCAATCGCAACGGCGCCGATGGAATCTTTTTGGCAAGTGGGACGACGATTCAAACCATTCTCTCCGACGGTTTCAAGAATCAACGAGCGATGCTTTCACCCGATGGCAAAAAAGTTTTATATGCCAGCGACAAAGACGGCGACGATGAAATTTATACAATGGATGTGGACGGCGGCGGCGCGAAAGCGTTAACCAGTAATTCTAAAAGCGACGTCGAACCTGTGTGGTCGCCCGATGGCAAACAGATCGCTTACAGCACCAACACCAGCGGCACATACGACGTGTGGATCATGAACGCCGACGGCACCAGCGGGACGCAAATCACCTTCAGCCCCAAAGATGATCGCGCGCCCACGTGGTCTAACGATGGAAAGAAACTTGCCTTCCAAACCAATCGCGACGGCACTTGGCAGATTTACGTGATCGATCTTGCCAGCAAAGTGGAAACGCGCATCATCAATAACTCCGCGAACACGCAAAACCCCAACTGGTCGCCGACGAAAAATGTGATCGCTTATGACTCGGATCAAGATGGCAACGTCGAGTTGTATACGATCAACTCGGATGGTTCGGGCGAGCAGCGTTTAACAAATAATTCTGCGGCAGATTCCAATCCGTGGTGGTCGTCCGACAGCGCCAAGCTATCGTTCCAATCTACGCGCAACGGCAATCTTGATATTTTCATGATGGAGGGTTTCAGCGGCGCGAATGCGATCTTGTTGCTGACAGGCTCCACGGACGAAAAACTGCCATCGTGGGGGAAGTAGCCCTAGCAATGCTACTCAACCACTCCGTCATTGCGAGCGCACTTTGCGAAGCAATCTCGGTCGCGTTTGGAGATTGCTTCGTCGCACAGAACGCGCCTCGCAATGACGCTCGAGTAGCTACCATTAGCGATACAATTTCATCACTGTGCCTCTTACCGACGAGATCGCTATCTTCCGCACGGTGTTGTACGCCGATGTCTTTGATTACCCTTTGACGCTCGATGAGATTCATCGTTACCTCATCGGCGAGTCGCTGCCGCTTGAATCGATCCACTCCTCGTTAGTTTCTTCTAGTTGGCTGTCCCAACGCATTAATCGTGTCAACGGCTATTACGTCGCTTCGGGTCGCGCCGCGTTAGCCGAGACACGGCATCATCGTTCGGCGCACGCCAAGAATCTATGGCGTGACGCGCTTTGGTATGGCAGGATGATCGCCTATTGTCCTTTTGTCCGCATGGTCGCCGTCACGGGTGCGTTAGCGATGGACAACGTTCAGCCAAATGACGACATTGATTATTTGATTGTGACGGCACCGCGCCGCGTGTGGTTGACGCGCGCTTGTGCGATTGTGATCGTCCGTCTGGCGCGTATCGCAGGCGTGAACCTTTGCCCCAATTACGTGTTATCCGAATCGGCGCTTACGCAAGCCAGACTCGATCTCTACGTGGCGCATGAGATGGCACAGATGATCCCGATTGCGGGGTACGACATGTATCGGCGGATGCGCGCTGTCAACGTTTGGGTAGAAAAGTTTTTGCCCAATGCTCGCTCGCTGCCGCGCGCGAACCCTGTTGACGAGCCGCGTCGGCTGTGGCGTACTCTGCAAAGACTTTGCGAGAAATTATTTTCAGGTTCACTAGGCGATGCGTTAGAAAAATGGGAACGGGATCGTAAGATGAAAAAATTTCAGTTGCAGATGCACTCCTCAAACTCGGCGGCGTTGTTGGATGAGACTCAAGTCAAGGGTCACTTCAATGATTACGGCCGACGAGCGTTGAAGGAATACGAAGCGCGTTGCAAATCTGCCGGTCTATGAAACTCGCTATCGTCTCACCTTATCCGCCCGAAATCTCCGGCGTGGGTCAATACGGCGCGCGCGTTTCGCAAGGGTTTTCGCGCGCGGTGGATCAGGTGGCGGTCTTTGCCAATCGCGTGAAGGGCGCATCGGTTTTAGATCAGGTTGACGGCGTCACCGTGTATCGCGTGTGGGAGCGCGATCAACTTGCCGCGTCGCCGTCCATCCTTCGCGCTCTTCATCAATGGAAGCCGGACGTGGTTTGGTTCAATATCGGACTTTCGATGTTTGGTCGCTCGCGCCCGCACAATTTTTTTGCGTTGACTGCGCCCATGCTTGCCCGCGCCTCTGGTTTGCCAACGGTGGTGACTCTCCACGAAATTTTTGAGGCGGCGAATCTTCGCGCGCTGGGCGCGGCGAATGGTCGTCTTACGCATTGGGGTGGGCGGGCGGCGACGCGCATGATCCTGCAAGCCGATACGGTCTGTGTCACACTTCAATCGTACTTGCGAATCATTCAAGCGGAGTACGGCAAGTACAACACAGCGCATATCCCACATGGCACTTATGATCGCCCCCACTTCTCGTCACTGCCCGATCAAAAACGGATATTAATCTTCGCAACCTACGCCCCTTATAAAGGATTGACCGATCTGATCGAGATTTTTAAAACTTTGCGTGACGCCGACTCGGCTGTGCAGCTGACGATTGCTGGCAGCGATCACCCGCGCTTCCCCGGCTATTTGGCGGATGTGCGATCACGGCATCACGATGTAAAAGGGATCGAATGGCGAGTCGGAATCCCCGAACATGATCTGCCATCCCTGTTCAATTCGGCGCGAGTGGTGGCGTTGCCATACACCGCCACAACGGGGGCGTCGTCGGTGGCGCATCGAGCCGCCGCGCATGGTCGCCCGATGATCGCTTACGATCTGCCAGACCTGCGAACCAGCGCGGCAGAAGATAGATTGCATATTGAGTTTGTGCCGTTGAATGATCGGGCGGGGTTTGCGGATCGTCTGCGCGATCTTTTGAATGACCCGATTCGATGCGAAGCCATTGGTCGTGCCAACGTTGCGGCGATGCAGTCTATGACTCTGGATGTGATGTGTCACCGCTATCTGCAAATTTTTGAGCAGGCGATAAAGAGATCGGATCAGGCTATGGCGATCAAGCCTTCAGTGAATCAGGATGCGTAGCCTAGCCCCTTGTGGGCGAGCCACGCGCGCAAGGCGCTAGGCTACCTATAACTGCGCGATGTTTGCAAAACTTTCTCGACACCTCGTTCCGAGTATCCTCTCACTTCTCCTCAACATCCCTCTCGTTCTCTCCGGTCTGCATCGTTCCTCTTTCGATATTTACAACCACATCTTCTTCGCCGATCATTATCGTCAACGTTGGTTCGAGCTGATCGAGCCGCGCTGGTTCGGCGGCTTCAATGTCGCTTCCTATCCACCGTTGGTGCATCAACTCATCGCACTGATCTCGCTGCCGTTTTCGATTCTGATTGACGCAATTGTAGAGACGTTGCATGCAACGTCTTTACCGGGGGTGTCGCGCTATCTTGGCGAAGAGATCGGCTATGTGATCGTTTTGTTGACGGTGCTGGCGCTGATGCCTTTGGCGGTGCAACGCTTTGCCAAAATTTTTGTGCCAAGCCGCGCGGCGCGAGCCGCTTCGTGGTTATCGCTTGCGCTGCCGTCGTTATATCTCACGGCGTATTCGTTTGGGCAGCTGCCGACGCTGGCGGCGAGCGCGGCGTTGATGTGGGCGATGGGGACGGGATGGGAATATGTGCGTGGGGGTCGCAAGCGAGATTTATTTTCGGCAGTCTTGTGGGCGGGCGTGACCGCTTTGGCGCATCACGCGGTGCTGTTGTTCGCGTTGATCGCCGGTGGGGCGATGGCGATGCAGGTACCACACCTGACAGGTCTTGCCGAATCTAATACTCGCCAAATTGTAAACAGACCTGTCAGGCGTTGCGCCGTGTCCCGATTCTTGATCTGGGCTGCCGCCTCTGCCGCGTTTGCCGCCGTTGTGATCTACCCTTTCATTTTGTGGAGTCGGGGTTACACGCCGCAAACGCCGATTGATCATTTGAGTCGGCACAACCTTTTCACCGAGTGGATGGCCTTCTATTATTTCTTTGCGCCGATGTATGGGGCGATGTTGGTGGTGCTGCCGATCATGATTATCCGCTTCACAACGTCATTGCGAGCGCTCTTTGCGAGGCAATCTCGTTTACGCTTTGAGATTGCTTCGTCGCGAAAGACGCTCCTCGCAATGACGAAACACTTGCGCCATCTTCCTCTCATCCTCGCCTCACTTCTCCTCTTCACGCTTGGCTTGGGCGGCACAACGCCTTTGCCTTCTTTGCTCTTCGGATCAAATTGGGAATGGCTGACGTATGATCGTTTTTCGTTTTGGTGTGGGTTAACTTGGTTGCCGTTTGCGGGGGTGTTGTGGCGCGCGAAACCTAAAACGCCAATTGCTCATTACTATTTACTTTTTACGTCTCTGCTTTTTTGCCTCTTCGCCGCTTTCTCGTCCGTCATCATTCAGGCCCAACCGCAAGAATACGATCTAGACGCCATCGCTCGCTTTCTCAATCAACAAACGAATTATGGGGATCGCTATTTGACCTTCGGCTTCGGCGATCAGGCAGCGAAACTTTCTGTGTTAACTAACGCCGATACGATTGACGGATCGTACTTCACGGCGCGCACGATGCCCGAACTGCGTCAGAGCGGGATCGGTTCGCTCGATGGCGCGTTGTGGAATCCGAAAGGCGTTGAGTCGATCAAACCCTTCTTAGATCGCGCGCGCGAGTGGGGCGTGCGCTGGGTGTTCACGGCGCACATTGAATATACGGTTGCCATGCTTAATGCTGATTGGGAACTGATGGGCAAGATCGTGCCGGGTGTGTTGATGTGGAAGAATCGAAGTGATGTAAAGATAGATTGGGTGAGTCCCGCCGCGCAAACATCGCCCGATCCTGTCGCTTCGATCTGGTGGGGAGTCGTCCCTCTCGCCACGCTGGCGATGGCTTTGATTCTAGAAACCCGCTTTCTCCAAAAAAGCGGGTTTCTAAAAAATAATTGTTAGAAATTACTCTGCGCGTCAATC